>APMI01004749.1_pt1 | contig 22362 bp, 24 predicted proteins | sample 667938 | NCBI WGS metagenome assembly APMI01 (sample SAMN01084076, study PRJNA167559) | wastewater metagenome | biome: Wastewater | place: Denmark: Ejby Moelle, Odense | collected 2011-11-28
GAATGGAAGCTCGGCGTCTACCCGGACGGCGAAGTCGTCGACCTCGCGCCCGCGCCCGCTAAGGGGCGCGTGCCCGCGAAGGTCAGCGCGCCCCGGCCGCGGGCCGTCGCAGTCCTCGTGTCCGAGCCACCCGCACTGCCGCCGCCCATGCCGAAGGAATCGCCCACGGTCGTGCTCGAGCGCACGACCGAGCGCACGGTGATCGCACCCCGCGTTCCGCGCCAGCCGCGGCGACCAGGAATGCCAGTGGCCACGCTCAAGTTCTCGACCGGCGAGACGGCGATCATCGGCCCGCCGGCGATCATCGGCCGCAACCCCAGCGCCAAAGCCGCGGACATTGCCGGAGCCCAGCTCATCGTCGTATCCGACCGAAGCCGCACCGTCTCGCGCATGCACGCCGACGTCGCCTGGGTCGGCGGCAAGCTCACCGTGAGCGACCGCGGCGCTGGCAACGGCACCTCAATCACTCGACCGGCCAAAGGCCAGTTCGACCTAACGCCAGGCACGCCCTACGAGCTGCTCGACGGCGACCTGCTGCACATCGGCCCCGACGTCAACTGCACCGTGACGATCTCCTTCCTCCACGACGGGGCGGCACAATGACCGCGACCACACCCGTTCGAGATAATGACGTGTATGTACCAGCTGCGACCGATACCGACGTGCTCGACTCGACCACGGCGGACGCAGCACAGCGGGGGCGCGACGCGGTATCACCGCCAGCCCTAATGGATGACGAATACTGGGCCAAGTTCCCCGAACCGCTGACGCTTCGGGCAATCGCCACAATCCTCCGGGTCAGCGAGACGACCGTGCTCCGGCGGCTGCAGGGCGGGACCATCCCCGGCCACTTCATCGGAGGATCGTGGATCGTGTTCAAGGGCGAGTTCCGCGCCTGGTTGGCGAGCACGCGCAACGAGCCCCTGCCGGCAGTCGAGAACACCGATCCACTGGCGGACTATGACGACCAACTTGGCATGAGCGAGCTCATGGAGCTGTTCGACAAGACGAAGCAGACCATCCGCGCATGGCTGGGAAACAACACCCTGCCGGGCTACAAAGTCGCTGGGCAATGGACCGCGTACAAGTCCGAACTACGCGACACGCTGGCTCTCACCTCGAACCAGCGAACCGCCGACGAGTGATCGCGCGACACACCGCGCGCCTCGCGTTAAGCCCGGATTTAATCGGCAAAGATTCCCCCATGGCTGGAAACAACGCGGGAGTGAAGCGCAATCGACGTCCACGCGGCCTCCCCGTTGTCCGGGCCGAGGTCGCACTCGCGCCCGAGACTGAGGCGAAATTGCATGCCGCCCGACAGGCATCCGGGCAGCTATCCCTTTCGCTCTACATCGAACGGCTAGTGGCCGCCCTCGAAGCCGAGCACGGCAGCTTGCCGGTGCTCTCCCCCGCACTCCACGACCTCGAGGAGGTCACCTCGACAGCCGCTTAAAAGAAGAAGGCCGCCTCGCGGCGGCCTCCCCTAAGTCTTAGCTCAAACCCTCTCTGTTTGGCGACACGAGGTTCGAGCTCCCAACAAAGCCAGCCGGTAGAACCGGAGCTTTGTCGTTCCTCCCGGAGGAGGTGATGTAGCGATAGTAACCCATGCCCGCGGAATTCCGACCTCGTTAAGGGGTGAATTTCCTGCAGAAGATTCCGTGTCCCCCGAAGCCGCATGGACGCTCACGCGAGAGCTGAGCCCCCGCGAACACGTGCGCGTGGCAGCGCTCGATCACGACCACAGCAGCTACGGCAACGCCTACTCGAGCACCGCGGCGATCGCTGGCGACCGCCCAACCGGGCCATGGGCGATGTACCTCGCGGACGGCCGCGGCTACCTCTACCTCTGCTTCGATCTCGACGCGAGCAAGGGCAACGCCGCCCACGACGCCGGCAGGCTCAGCCTTTGGCTCGACGAGCTCAACATCGAGCACCTGGTCACCGTGTCCGGCCCCTCCGGCGGCCGACACGTCTGGATCGCCCTCGAGGAAGCCACCGACCCCCAGCTGATCCGCGAACTCGCGGACCTCGCTGGTAGCCTCTTGCCCTCACTCGACAAGAGCCCGCTCAGCAACCCCGACACCGGATGCGTGCGCCCACCAGGTGCACCACACCGGCACGGCGGCGTCTCCTCGATCGCCCGCGGGACGATCGCCACCCTGCAGCGGGCTGGCACGGCCGTCGACGAGCTCGCGCTACTGCGCGAGTTCCTGGTCGACGTCGGCGCCGAGATCCCCACCGCCCCGGTCAGCATCGTGCGCGGCATGGCCCGCGACGACCACGGACACCCGTACCTCGTCGGGAAGCGCCGAGACCCCAGCGGCCGCATCCGCGCCCTGCTCGTCGACGCCGCCGCCGACGACAGCTCCACCACCCAGGCCGCAGTCCTGGCCGGCCTTGCCCGTGCCCGCTGGCAGTACGCCGACGTCGCCGCCCTGCTCGAGCACTCCCCCGCGCTGCAGCACGCCCGCAGCCGCCCCGGCGCCGGCGGCCGCATCCCAGTGCCCACCACCGTCGCACAGCGACGCCTCGCGGCCGACTGGGCACGCATGGTGTACTACGTCGCCTCCAACCCCATCGCCGGCGACACCCAGGACGAGGACTTCCAAGCCCGCGCGATCGCTGTCACCGGCGCCGTGCGCGCGGCCGAGGCACGCGCCGACGCCATGCCCGGACGTTGGGGCCTGGACGGTCCCTCACGGGCTGCACGCGCCGCACGCGGCCGCTACAGCCACCGCGCCGTGCTGCGCGCCGTGGCGCTCTACAGCGTGCAGGCAGCACGCCAGATCGTCGAGGTCGACATTCGCCGCCTCGCACGAGACACCGGCTACGGGCGCGAAGCGTGCCGCCTCGCCCTCATTGCCCTCAGCACCCCCGAGGACAGCCAGGACGCCGAGAGCGCCTGGCTCGTCCGCGTCGACGCCGCCGAAGGCGTGCACGGCGCCACCTACCGGCTCTCCCAACGGTTCTCCACAGAGGCAACGGACTCTAAGTGGTCACAAGCGGCCACGCGCCCCTCCCCGACCGCCGGCAGCGACGCCCGTACCTGGTGGCTGAACCTGCTCGCGGATTCTTTGCAACAGCTCGCACACGATACGTTCGCTGCACCGCGCTCTCTGGGACGAACAGCAGGCCGTACTTACGCCGCGCTCTCCCCTGATGTTTCTCGTTCCCCCGCCGAGCTGAGCACCCTCAGCGGGATCTCGGTGGGGCAGGTGCGCCGATCTCTTCGACGGCTCGCTTGGCACGGCCTCAGCTCCCGCACGTCGACCGGATGGAACCGGCCAGAACTCGACCACCGCGACCGGGTAGCAGTGCAACTCGGCACAGCTGGCTACCTCGAGGCGCGGATCGAGCGTTACGACGTCGAGCGCGGCACGTGGGCATGGTGGAACGCAGAGCTGACCTGGATGCGACGCCGACACAAACGCCGTCGCGGTCGACGAGCGCCCACCGGAGTAACCCTCTTTGCCCAGAATGACCGACCCGACTACCCGCGCTACCCTCGCGCTCGAGGCGGACGCTTCGACCACATTGCAGCTGCAGCCCTGGTCGCGGGCGGGATCCTCCGCTCTGAGAAGATCACGGCCGCCGACGCCGCCTGATACGGAGCCCGCACACGGGTCAGTGGCCCAGAACAGACGTAAGGAAGTGGTGTGGTGCGGGTGCCCGATGTAGGTCGGGCGTCTGACGGCCTCCTGCGGCCTCTCAGCGGCGGCTAGGAGAGGGGTCGAACCAGATCGGCGTTGAGTCGTTCGAGTTGGCGATCAAGCCATTCTGCGGTCGAGGGGTCCTCGACGCGAAGCATCCCCGCTACATCCCTGTAGGTAGTACGGATGCGGGTCACAGCCCAGAGGAATGCCAGGTCCGTGCCCTTCACCTTTTCCGTAACCTCGTTGTTGAAAAGGGGCGTCTGGCCATCGAACACGATGGCGTTGGCGGTCCAATTGTCCCTTCGAACCGAGAACACGATTATTAGCCCGTCGCCCAACTCGACCCGCACAGTTTGGTCCGGCTTTTGCCCAGCGTGGATGCCGTACTGGGGATCGAGCCATGAGAACTTCAACGCAAGGCGCTCGATGAGCGCAGTAAGTTTCGGATCGATTCCAGAGGCCATGCGTATAAGGTATCGGGCCGATCCCGCCGAGAGGTAGGGGACGCCCCCAGGGGCAGTTAGGCGGCCAGCCCCTTAGCCGTCTGGCTCAGGATCACACGGCGGACGGTAGCGGCTGGAGCCGCCGGTACGCCGGCGGCGCAGTGTGTGCCACAACCTGCCGGTTGCCCTTCCGGCTCGACGACCGTAGTTCGCTCCGGCCGCTCCGTTCCTGGCTTTCGCGGCATATCCTCCCTCGCTGCGCTCAGTCCGGTATTCCACGACCAGGCACTACGCCACCTGCGCTCTCAAACGATCTCTGTGCCGGAAGGGCAACCAAAACAGTCGATCAAGGAGAGAGAACCATGACAGACACCACCGATCACACGATCGCCGCGCAGACGGAGCAGGGAGCCGTCATCATCGCGGAGGTCACGCACACCGACCTGACGGAGCGCGACACGACCGGGCACGGAACGATCGAGCACATCGACCCCAACGAGATTCAGGTCGAGACGAACGTGCGAACGATCGTCAAAGTCGACCCGGCGCTCGTGGCCAGCATCCGAGAGTTCGGAGTGTTGGAGCCAGTCGTCTGCCGACGCGGCGAGGACGGCACCGTGAGCGTCCGGATGGGCCAGCGCCGAGTGCTCGCCGCACGAGAGGCCGAGCGGGCAACCGTCCCGGCCTACATCGTGGAGGGCGACGACTCGACCGTGACGCGGCTCGTGGAGCAGTTTGCGGAGAACGAGCACCGAGCCGACCTGACCGAGCCGGAGCGCGCTGCCGTGTTCCAGCAGTTGGCGTTCGAGGGGCTGACCGTCCCGCAGATCGCCAAGCAGACTGGCGTCAAGAAGGCCGTCGTGGAGGCGGGCATCAAGGTCGCGGAGAGCGAGTTCGCTGGCAAGATCGCGACCAAGCACGGAGTGACCCTCGATCAGGCCGCAGCGCTGATCGAGTTCGAGGGCGACAAGGATGCCGTGAGTCGGCTCGTCCAGTACGCCGAGGAGAGCCCCGAGCAGTTCCCCCACGAGTTGCAGCGCCAGCGCGACAACCGCGCACGCGCTCAGGTCGTCGAGGCCGAGCGGGCCACCCTCGTCGAGGCGGGCTACACCATCCTCGAATCGCGACCGGACTCGTACTACGACAAGGAGCACATCAGCATCCGCGATCTTGTCACCGCCGCCGGTGAACCGGTCACCGTCGAGCACTTGGCCGCGGTCACGCCGAGGTTCGCGCACGTCCGTTCGTTCCACACCGGCGACGTGGACGTGGCCTACTTCGTCACCGACCCCAAGGGCTGGGGCTTCAAGAAGGTCAGCGTGAGCGGAAGCGTCAGCGGCCCCATGAGCGACGAGCAGAAGGCCGAGCGCAAGACCCTGATCGCCAACAACAAGGCGTGGGTTTCGGCCGAGGTCGTGCGACGCGAATGGCTGACAACGTTCCTGTCGCGCAAGACCCTCCCGAAGGACGCCACCGCGTTCGTCGCGGTCGGCCTCACCCGGCACCGGGTGGACGTGTCGAGCGCCCTCGCAGCAGGCAACCGCTTCGCCGCCGTGATGCTGGGACTGCCCGAACCCGAGGGCTACTACTCCGCCAGCCCGGTCGACGGCTACGCCGAGCAGCCCGGCAAGGCAGCCCACGCGATCCTCGCCGTTGTACTGGCAGGGATGGAGTTGGCGACCGGCACCTACACATGGCGCAACCCGTCCAGCACCGCCGTTCGGTACTTCTCGCAGATCGCGGCATGGGGCTACCCCCTGTCCGAAGTCGAGCAGATCGTCGTGGATGCCAAGACGACGGCAGGCGACGAGTTCGACGAGGACGACAGCCCGGACGCTGACGAGCCGGAAGGCAGCGACTTCGACGACGAGTAACCCACTTGCGGCTCCCGGTACTGACCGCCGGGAGCCGCAAGGCTCCCCCAACGGAGCCGCCTGGCCGGCGGCGCTCACCTGACCGAAACGGAGCCGGCACGGAGGCCGGCGCTGCACCACTCCCCTGGGCCTATGGCCTGTCCGGCTCGACGACCGTAGTTCGCTTCGACGCTTCCGTGCCCGGCCGTCGCTATTTGCAGACTCCGGCTGACGCCTTCGCTTAGCAACCGCTCAGTTCGTGCACTCGCGCGCCTCCCGCTCTCAAACGATCTCTGTGCCGGAAAGGCCAAGAAAACGACGAGGGGAAGCGTCATGAGTGACACGAAGATCAAGACCCGCAAGACCGCGGACGAACGCCGCGCAGAGGCCGACACCTTGCACGAGTCGATCGGCTCTCAGCTCGAAGAACTAACCAGCACCGAAGGATGGGCGCGGTTCCTCGCGTTCGCCACCGGATTCCACAGCTACAGCCTCAGCAACGTTCTGTTGATCCTGTCGCAGCGCCCCGACGCCTCCCGCGTCGCCGGATTCCGGCAGTGGCAGGAGCGTGGACGACAGGTCCGCAAGGGCGAGCGGTCGATCAAGATTTTCGGCTACGCGACCAAGCGCACCGAGGACGAGAACGGCGAGGAAGAGCGCCGCGCCTACTTCCCGATCCTCAGCGTTTTTGACGTCAGCCAAACCGACTCGATCGACGGCGAAGAGATCCCCGAGCTCGCCCCGCGCCTCATCGGCGGCGACGACGCCGGGATCTACGACGCAACCGCCGAATGGCTGACCGGGCAGGGGTGGACCATCGACCGAGCCTCGACCGGCGAGGCCAACGGATTCACCCAGCACATCAAGCGGACGATCACAATTCACGACGAGCTGCAGCCCGCCCAGGCGGCCGCGACCATGCTGCACGAAGCAGCCCACGCCCTCATGCACGCCGACGCAGACGACTACCACCAGCACCGGGGCATCTACGAAACCGAAGCCGAGTCCGTCGCCTACATCGTCGCGGGAGTGCTCGGACTCGACACCAGCAGCAAGAGCATCGGCTACATCGCCGGATGGACAGACGGCGACGTCGAAACCGTCAAGAGCACCGCCACCCGCGTGCTGGCCACAGCCCGCACGATCCTCGACGGCATCACCGAGGACAACGAGAGGTAACCCGAGGCGACTTCCCCCGCAGCGGGTGCCAACGAGCCCCGGCCCAAACGAAGTGGGCCGGGGCTCCCCCACATCCTCCCCCGCCCTGGCGGCCGGCGAGGGGGTGACACCCCCCTCGCGCTCCCCCGCTAATGCCAGCATTACGGGTATTGACAGTAATACCGGCAACGACAACAATGCTGGTATGGCAGGTATTACCAACATTGCCACTAATACCCGCATTGCCAACAATGCGGGCTATGCTGGTATTGCCAGCATTCCCAACAGAGGAGAACACCATGGCAGCAACCATCGACCGCGCCGCGCTATCGCGCGTCATCGCCGTGATGAACGGCAAGGGCGGCGTCTTCAAGACCACCCTCACCGCCAACCTAGGCGGGCTGCTGGCCTACAACGGTCAGCGCGTGCTCCTGGTCGACCTCGACCCACAGGGCAACCTGGCCGAGGACCTGGGTTACACCGGCGACGACCGCGACGACAGGGGCGCCGCCCTGGCGGACGCGCTGCAGACCCACGGTCGATTCGTCAGCGAGCCGGTGCGGCAGGTACGGCCCAACCTTGACGTGTTCGTGGGCGGACCCGAACTCGAGAAGGCCAGCGCCTTCCTTGTCACCCGAGGTTCCAGCTCCGAAGAGACGCAGCTGGCTCTCGCGCGAGTGCTCGAGCCGATCGCCTCGCAGTACGACATTGTGCTGATCGACTGCCCGCCGGGGGAGGAGGCACTGCAGACGGCAGCCGCCGGCGCCGCGCGCTGGATCCTCGCCCCGGTCAAGAGCGACGCATCCAGCCGGCGCGGCTTTGAGGCTGTGGCGGACCGCATGCAGCTGGTCCGCGGCGAACGAGCCGGTGCAGCCGGCGTGAACCCCACGATCGGCTTGCTCGGCATCGTGCTCGCTGGCGTCAACCCCTCGGCTACCGTCGTGCAGCGTGAAGCTCGCCACCGCATCGAGGGGGAGGGGGAGAACGCCACGGGCGACGTGTTCACCGCGACGATCCGTCACAGCGAGGCAACTGCCCAGGCCGCCCGCGAACGCGGCTTGCTCGTGCACGAGCTCGACGACAAGCTGGCGGAATCCCCGAAGTGGTACCAGGTGCTCAAGGGCGAGGCCGCTGCCGCCAGCTTCGCGCCGCCCACCGCGACGTCGGTTGCCGACGACTTCCAGGCCGTCACCGAGGAACTGGTCGCCCGGCTGGCGACACGACGCGCCGCGGCGCGCGATCGGCGGGCTGAGTTCCTTGGCCCGTATGCGCGGCGACGGCCAAACGGCCGCAGCAGCGCCCATCGCGGCGCCGGCAAGATTGCAGCCACCCACCGAGCCCGATAGCGCCCTCAAGGCCGCGGAACGGCCCGTAGAGCCCGTGAGCGCCCCGCAGTCGTCCCAGAAGGCGCCGACGCGGCCGAAGAGCCGCACATCGGCCCCCAGGGCCGTGTCGCGGCCGATCCCTGTCGCAGAGGGCAAGCCCGACGACAAGATGACCATCTACATCTCGCCAAGCACACGCGATCGCGCCAAGGCCACCTACAAGGCGACGGCGCACCTCGAGGGCGACGCCTCGTTCTCGGCCTTCATCGTCGACGCGATTACCCGCGAGGTCGAGCGGCGCGAGAATCTGCACAACGACGGGCAGCAGTACGCCGGCGACGGAGGCCGGCTCACGGCCGGTCGACCACTCAGCTGAGGGCAACGAGGCGATGGGGGAGCCTCGCGCAAGTGCCGCAATCGCTGGTATCTTCTCGCTGACCGCCGCACATCGCCGTGCGGCCGGATCTGGCCAATGCAGTGCATACCCAACCCCAATTCGACGGGATGCACTGCTATGCCCCACTGCGACAAACGACCGTACCCAACACCCGGCTCTGCAACGCGGGCGCTCGAGTTCCTGCGGGCCCACGGCTACGAGTCCCTGGTCGGTATCCATCCCTGCCGGCCATGCGGCGCGTGGCACGTCACGTCGCACAAGACGTCCGGAACGAAGTGGTGGGAATCGGGCAAGGCCGAAGCCTCGCAGCTGCGCCGCTCGGCGATCGAGCCACGCCGTGGCCCTGACTGATACCGAGTTCTTTGACCTTTCCGGCTGCGCGATCATAGTTCGCTTCGCGCCTACGCTCCGGGCTTTCGCGGCATATCCTCCCTCGCTGCGCTCAGTCCGGTATTCCACGATCCCTACGCTTCGCCACTCCCGCTCTCAATCGATCTCTTCTGCCGGAAGGCAAAGAAAAACGGTTGATCGAGAGAGGAACGAAGACGATGAACGATCGAGAGAGCGTCGAGCAGGTAGGCGAGTACGAAGTGCCCGTCGACCCGATGGACGACCTGCAATGCGACGGGTGCCAGTGACCATGGCGAGCATCGACACCATCACCACACGCATAGACCGTGAGGACGACAGCCGCAGCTACGCACGGCTCGAAACCCGAACGGCCGACCTGGACCGCTACGCGCGATCGGGATACACCCTCAGCAGCACGGTCACCGTGGCGTCGGGGGAGTGCACCATCATCATCGACACGCTCACGAAGACCGACTAACCGCACGACCGAGAAGGAGAAACACCATGTCAACACGCACCATCACTGGCAACCTGGCCGGCGACCCCGAAGTGGTCAAGGCCGGTTCGGTCAGCATCACCAAGCTCCGCGTCATCGAGAACACGGGGGAGTACCGCGGCGGCAAGTTCGTCGCACACGACACCCCGACCTCGCACTTCGTGGAGGCCCGCTTCGAGCTGGGCGAGAACGCGGCCGAATCCCTGCACAAGGGAGACGCCGTGATCGTCGTCGGCAAAGAGCACTCCAACAGCTGGGAAGACAAGGAAGGCGGCAAGCAGTACGGCCGCGTCATCGACGCCGACACGATCGGGGTCGACCTCAGCCGCGCCACCGCGGCAGTCACCCGCAACGCCAAGCAGGAGTAGCCCACAGACCGGGGGCCGGCATCCGCCGGCCCCCTTTCCCCATGACCAAAGGAGATCCCGTGAGCTCACCCCTGCTAGACGAGGAGTTGCGCCAAATCCTCGTGCTGCGCTGGCAGCTGTGCGAGGCCGACCTGCCGGCAGGGGAGGACCTGCCCTACAGCGCGGCGTGGACCAGGGCGCAGCTGCTCTACCAGGTGCTCACGGAGTTCTTCACCGAGACAGAGGCCGGCCGGGTAGCAGGCCTGCAGGCGCCAGGTGAAGTCGAGGGCATCGCCGCGCTTCGCGCCGCCGCTCGAGCGCACGTTGACGCCATGGCGCTCAACATGATCGCGGGCAGTTAGCCCGCCTCGAGCCAAGCCCTCGCCGGCGTCACTCTCTCTCCGCCGGCGGGGGCTTTGTCGCCCCTTTGCGCTCCACCGCAGAGGCCCACACCCACGCACGGAAGGTTGCACCGCTGAACATGGTGAACTCGACCCACACCGCTCGACGAGTCCATGCCACGGCGCGGCCGTCAACCTTGATTGGGTGCTCCGGGAACCGAACCCACGCCTCGACAGCGACCGGTTCGGACTCCGCCGACGTCCTCGGTCGTCGCGGTGCGTCATCGTCCCTACGTCGAGGCCGCGAGGGGCCTCGGCTCGGGCGGCGTATCGATCGTCTTCCGCGACATCTTCCCGAGTGTGCTCCCCGTGCTCATCGTGCAGCTCGCGACAGCCTTTGCGTGGGGCATCCTCGACGAGGCGTCCATCGGGTTCCTCGGCCTCGGGGTGCAGCCGCCTACTCCGTCGTGGGGATCCCTGCTCATCGAAGGCCGGCAGTATCTCTACGATGCCCCGTGGCTGCCCATTGGCGCCGGCGCGGTCGTCGTGATCGCCGTGCTCGGCGTCAACCTGCTCGGCGATGGACTTCGTGACATCGTCGACCCGCGCTCGGGAGGGGCCCGCTCATGACCGACCCGATTGCTTCAGAGCCGCTCATCCGGGTTGAGGGGCTCACCGTCGAGTTCCCGGTTCGCGGCAGCGTTGTGCGCGCTGTCGACGCCGTGTCGTTCGACGTGGGGCGCGGTGAGATCGTTGGGCTCGTCGGCGAGTCCGCATCGGGCAAGAGCACACTGGGTCTCTCGCTCTTGCGCATGGTGCCGTCTCCCGGCCGTGTGCGTGCCGACCGCCTCGAGTTCGACGGTCGCGATCTGCTGGCACTCAGCGAGTCGCAGATGCGCGCGATTCGCGGGAGCGAGATCGCGCTCATCGTGCAAGACGCGCTCGCGACGATGAACCCCGTGACGACGGTGCTCGAGCAAATCACGCAGGTCGTGCGCGACCACGAGGGCGTTCGCTCCCGCAAGGTGCTCCGTGAGCGTGCGATTCAAGCGCTGCGCGACGTGCAACTTCCCGACGTGGAGACCAACCTCACGCGCTACCCGCACGAACTGAGCGGCGGCATGCAGCAGCGCGTTGCGATAGCGCAAGGTCTCATCCTCTCGCCCAAGCTCATCATCGCCGACGAACCCACGACAGCCCTCGATGTCACGGTGCAAGCGCAGATCCTCGCCCTCCTGGGGCAGATCCGCGACGGCGGCACGAGCATCGTCTTCGTCACGCACGATCTCGCGACGGTCGCGGAGATCTGCGATCGCGTGCTCGTGATGTACGCGGGTCGCATCGTGGAATCGGGAACGGTCGCCGACGTGTTCGCCGACCCGCAGCATCCCTACACCCGCGGCCTGCTCGCGAGTTTGCTGCCGCTCGGCGGCGAACCACCCGAGACGCTCGACGCGATCCCCGGTCAACCCCCGCGTCCCGAAGCCTGGCCGTCGGGGTGCCGATTCCACCCGCGCTGCGAGTTGTGGAAGTCCCTCGGCGAACCCGAGATCTGCGTGAACGAGGACCCCCGGCCCGACGAAGATGCCGCCCATTGGGCGGCGTGTCACTTCGCGGGCCAACACGCGGGGTTGCTCGCGAGGGAGGGAAAGAGATGACCTCAGTATTCGAGGTGCGCGATCTCGTCAAGGTATTCCGGGCGCGCGGTCGGTTCCGGCGTGGGACTGCTCGACCCGCGCTCGACTCCGTGTCATTCGACGTGCGTCAGGGCGAGGCCCTCGGCATCGTCGGGGAGAGCGGTTCGGGCAAGACGACGCTCGGGCGAATCCTCATCGGTCTGGATCACGCGACCTCCGGCGAGGTGCTCTACGAGGGTGAACCCACCCGATCCCTGGGTCGTGCCGGTCGTCGTGCATTCCGTCAGCGGGTGCAGATGGTGTTCCAGAATCCTTTCGCCTCGCTCAACCCGTTCCGCACCGTGCGCAGCGCACTCTCCGACGGATTCGCCCACCGTTCGCTCTCGCGGGCCGAGCGCGACGCGGCCCTCGTGAGCCTCATGGAGCAGGTCGGTCTCAACGAGTCGATGCTGGATCGCTACCCCCACGAGTTCAGCGGTGGCCAACGCCAGCGCGTCGTGCTCGCTCGCGCTCTCACGGTCGAGCCCGGCGTCATTGTCGCCGACGAGCCCGTGTCAGCCCTCGATGTCTCCATTCAAGCTCAAGTGCTGAACCTGCTCGGTGACCTCAAGAAGCGCCTCGGGCTCACGCTCGTGTTCGTCACGCACGACTTGCGTGTCGTCAACTTCTTCTGCGATCGCATCGCGGTCATGTACATGGGGCGACTCGTCGAGCTCGGCACACGCAAGCAGATCATGGAGGAGTCGCGCCATCCCTACACGCGCATGCTCCTGTCGGCCGCGCCGCGCGACGAGCCGGGTGTCGAGATCGACCGGCCGTGGGTGAAGAACGAACTCGACGCCACGGCGCCGCTGGGCAATGCGTGCAACTTTGCCGCCCGGTGCTGGGCGCGTCAGGCCCTGGGCAATCCGGAGCGGTGCATGACCGAGCGACCCGAGGATCACCCTCGAGAAGACGGCCGCGTCGTGGCCTGCCACTTCGAGGAGCAGATTCCCGCGCTCGCGGCGGCCGAGACCGCCCGGTGACACACGATCTCGCTCGACGCGTTCGGGCCCTGTTGCGTCGACCGGTGCCCGGTGTCTACCTCAACAGCGCCGCCGAGGGTCTCCCGCTCGACTCCGCCGGTGTGGCATACGAGCGCTACCTCGACGCAAAGTCGCGCGGATCGAGTGGGCGCGCGATCTTTGACGAGATCGAGGATGACGCCCGCCGCAGCTTCGCGGCCCTCCTGCGCGTACCCCCCAACGATGTGGGTTTCGTGGCGTCGACCTCTCGCGGGCTCGACGCCGTGGTGAAGTCGATCGAGTGGCTGCCGGGCGACTCGATCGTGCTGCCCTCGACCGAGTTCCCCACGGCACTCTTCGCGGCGCGACTCCTCGCGTCGCGAGGTGTCGTGGTGCGCTCGGTCGGGGTGGCCGCGGACGGCACCCTCGACGAAGCGAACCTCGTGGCCGCAGTCGACGAGACCACGCGGCTCGTCGTGGCGAGCGTCGTGAGTTTCCGCACCGGCCAGCTCCTCGATACCCGGGCCCTCGTGGCCCGAGCTCACGAAGTAGGCGCGCTCGTCTTTCTCGACGCGGTGCAGGCACTCGGATCGGTGGCCGTCGAGGTCGGGGATGCGGACTACGTGTGCGCGGCATCCTTCAAGTGGCTGCTCGGCGTGCATGGAGCCGCGGGGTTGTACGTCAGCCCGCGCGCGCTCGAGATCACTCATGCCCCCTATGTCGGGTATCGCGGAGTCGTCGACCTCTTTCCCGTGCACCCGGCGACCGAGGAGTCGTACTCTGATGCGCGCCGATACCAGGAGGGCCTTCCCGACTATGCCGCACTTGCGGTGCTGCACGCGTCGCTCGAGCAGCTCGCTCCCCTACGCGACGAGATCGTGCACCACAACCGTGCCGTCACTGCGATCCTGCGCGACGGACTCCTCGCCCTCGGCGCGTCGGTGCTCGCTCCCGGCGCGCCGAGGGGTTCGCTGGTCGCGTTCGAGACTCCACGCTTCGCCGAGATCACGTCCGCGCTCGCCGACGCGGACGTGACCGTGTGGGCGAGAGATGGTCGCGTGCGAATGTCGGCACACGCCTACACGACCGAGGATGACGCAGCCACGGCTCTCCGCGTGCTCGACACGATCGGAGCCACGTGACCCTCCGGCTCGCGATCCTCGGAACGGGCCGCATTGCGCATGATCACGCCGCCGCTGCGCGCAGTCTCGATAGCGTGCGACTCGTCGCCGCCATCGACGTCGACGCATCCGCCGCCGAGAGTTTCGCGCAGACCTGGGACTGCGAGTGGTGGGGCACCACGCTCGCTGAGGCGCCCGAGGTCGACGCCGTCATCGTGTGCTCGCCAACCTCCCTCCACCGACTGCACGCCCTCGCGGCGATTGAGCGCGGGTGCTCGGTCCTCGTCGAGAAGCCGTTCGCGCGATCCGTCGAGGAGGCTGAGGAGATCATCGCCGCGGCGGAATCGAAGGGAGTCGTCGTCTCGAGCGGTCAGGTGCTGAGATTCATGCCGCTGTTCTCGTGGGCGCGCGAAGCGATCGCGTCGGGCGCGCTCGGGCGGCCCGTGCAGGCGATCGAGCGCCGCCTCGCCGACCGCGCAGACAACTTCCCGTGGTGGAGTGAACTTCCCGCGTTTCTCATCTCGCACTGGGGTTCGCACAGCATCGACGTGCTGTGCGATCTGCTCGGGGAGCGCGCCGTCGAGGTGTATTGCCAGGCGGATTCTGTGCGCAGCGCCTTCGGCGTCGTCGACGACGTGAGTATGCAGCTCAAGTTCGAGTCTGGGGCGCGGGCGACGTCGGTGATGTCGTTCAGTTCGCGCTACGTCGTTCACGACCTCGTGCTCATCGGCACGGAGGGCACGATGACGTTCGACTGCTTCCGCTCAGCGACCCTCAACGGGCAGACGGTCATCGAGCTGCCGCAAGACGAGATGATCGCTCGCGGATTCGAGGCTCAGCTCCGAGACTTCGTGGGCGCGATCGGGGGAGCGCCGTCACTCGGTTCGGCACGCAGCGTGCTACCGGCTCTCGCGGCGCTCGCCGCGGCCGAGCGTTCGGCGCTCGGGGCCGGAGTCGTGCGGCCGTAGGTCGCGTGGGCCGCAAGCGGACCGAACGCTACGCTGGCGTCGATCATGAAAACCGACACTCTTCACCTCCTGGGCACGGCTCCGCTCACGACCAAGCCCGGACAGCCCCTCCGCGTGGCCGTGTATGCGAGGGTCGCCGAGGCGATCGTCTCGGGCAAGGCGTTGCCCGGCACGATGTTGCCGACCGAAGCCGAGGTGGGGGAGACGCTCGGCGTGAGCCGCACGGTCGTGCGGGAGGCCCTGATGCTGCTCGAGGAGGATCAGCTCATCACGACGCGCCGCGGCATTGGTCGATTCGTGGCCCTCGAGCCCGCCAAGTTCGGGCTAGAGCGCATCGCACCGTTCGACGAGCTGCTGCGCAGCGCCGAACCAGGTCGGGTGTTCGAACTCTCGAGCTTCGAGGCTTACGTGCAGGGCGGCACCGAGTTCACGGCGCGCGGGCTTGACGTCGATGATCACACGGGCACGTGGTTCTGGGAGTACCTCGTCACGTGGGAGGGCCGTCCGGTCGCGATGTTGCAAGGAGCACGTCGTTGCGACGGAGGAGCTGGAGGGCGAGGTGTCGCAGCAACGGCACCGTGCGTCCGCGCTCGCCCGAGAGATGGCGGGGCGTTCCGCGACGCTGCTGTCGCTCATCCGAACCGAACTGGGCCCGGAGATGGGGCCGGGGGAGGTCGAGATTTCGACGAGCGTGCTCGGGAGCACGCGCGCTCGAGCCTTGCGTGCCTCTGCGTCGCAACCCGTGCTCGTGCTCACGCAGAAGATTTACCGTCAGGGTGAGGCCCTGTACCTCGGCAAGTACATCGTCATTCCCGATTTCGTGCGACTCATCGTGCACCAGGCGTCGGTCGGATAGTCACCTCTGCGCGGACACCATCCTTGCCATGCCTGACATGCTTGTATAGCATCGTACAAACGTGTCCAACAAAGGAGTTCGATGATGTCCGTTCGCTCACTCGCTGCTCTCCCCGCGGCAGCTCTGCTGCTGCTCGCCGGGTGCGCGGCCGCCCCCACCACCGGCGACGACGGGGCTGCATCCACGTCAGACTTCGTGCCCTGCCTCGTGTCGACGACAGGAGGATTCGACGACCTCTCGTTCAACCAGTTCACCCTCGAGGGCATGCAGGAGGCGGCGGCCGAGCTCGGCGTCGAGACATTCAAGGTGCAGTCCGACAATGAGGAGGACTACGAGGGCAACATCCAGAGCATGATCGACCAGGGATGCACGCTCATCCAGACTCTCGGATTCGGCATGATCGACGCCACACGCGTCGCCGCGCAGGCGAATCCCGAGGTCGACTTCATCATGCTCGACACGATCCTGTTCGACGAGAACGGCGACCCGCTCGAGCTCGACAACGTCAAGCCCATCGTCTTCCAGACGCGTGAGCCGTCGTTCCTCGCGGGCTACGTCGCGGCGGCCACCACGAAGACCGAGAAGGTCGGGCTCTATGGCGGTCTGCAGATTCCGCCCGTCGTCGACTTCATGGACGGCTTCGGCCGCGGGGTCGAGGCCTATAACGAGGCGAAGAGCGCCTCGGTTGAGGTTTACGGTTGGGACGTCGCGACGCAGGAGGGCGTGTTCGTCGGCGGCTTCACCGACCAGAACGCCGCCAAGACCATCACCGAGGGGCTTCTCGACCAGGGAGTAGATATCGTCATGCCCGTTGCGGGCTCGCTATTCCAGGCCACGCTGCAGGCCATCCAGGACCGCGGCGGCGAGGGGCTTTCGATCATCGGCGTCAACAGCGACGGCTTCGACACCGCGGGAGCCGACTTCCAGTCGTTCTACCTCACGTCGGTGCTCAAGAACATGGCGAACGCCACGCGCGACGCCGTGTTGCAGATCGCCAAGGACGGCTTCGACAACACGGTCTACGACGGAACGCTCGCGAACGACGGCGTCGGCATCGCCCCGTTCCACGACTTCGAGCCGCAGATCACTCCCGAGCTACAGTCCGAGCTGGATGCCCTCACCCAGCAAATCATCGACGGCACCGTCGACGTCGGCTGACGAGGGTGAGCACGAGCATCCCACACCACTCCACCCAGGTGATCCTGGACATGGACTACGGCATCGACGATTCGATGGCGACGCTCTACCTCACCTCCGTCGAGGGGATCGAGATCGTCGCCATCGGAACGGTGCACAGCAACACCGACGCGGTCTCCGCGGCGCACAACGCCGCACAGGTCATGCGCTCGGTGGGCCGCACCGCCGTGCCGATCGCGATCGGCTCGCTGCGACCCATGGCTCAGGAGATCAATCTCGCGTCTGAGGTGCACGGAGAGGACGGCATCGGCGGTCAGGCCGACGGCGGCGATTCGAGCGCTCAGATCACGTCAGAGCCTGCGGCGATGCAACTGGTGCGACTCGCGCGCGAGCGGCCCGGCCAACTGACGGTGCTCGCGACGGGTCCGCTCACCAACCTCGCGGCGGCCGCGCTACTAGACCCCGAGCTGCCCCAACTGCTGCACAGCGTCGTGATCATGGGCGGGGCCGTGCGGGTCGCGGGCAACATCACGCCTCATGCCGAAGCCAACGTCTGGCACGATCCCGAGGCCGCCGACATCGTGTTCTCGACCTTTGCGCGGGTAACCCTCGTGCCGGTGGACTTCACTCATGCGGCGTGGGTCGACGAGCCGCGCCTCGACGCGATCGAGGGGGCGACCAGCACGCCGTTGCGCGACCTCGTTCGTGCGATGCTGCCGCAGTACCGCTCCTTCCATCTGTCGGTGGGGGATCGGGTGGGGTTCCCCCTGCACGATCCGTCTGCCGCGGTTCTGCTGTGCAAGCCGCACCTCGCACGCTACGACGAGGTCGAATTGGTGGTAGAGACGCGAGGCGAGCTGACTCGCGGTGCCGTGCTGGTCGATGATCGGGAGCGTCCCGTGTCGTCGGGCAGGCCTCGCGTGAGCGTGGCGGTCGAGGCTGCGGCATCCATCGCCGACGAATTCGTGAGCGTTGCGTTTGGAACCTCGACCCTCGCATAGGGACTGACCCTCGAACCCGCGCGTCACTACGGTGAGCACGTGACTAACTTCTGGGGGAACCTGTTCGCGAGCCTGTTGGGCCGACGAAGCGTGGGGGGCGTGCCAGCACCAACCGTGCCCGTGCCCGACAATCCGATGTGGACGGGTGCGGTCAAGCCCGATCCCGTGCCGCCAGCCAACGTGGTGCTGAGCGTGCCGAAAGACATGTATCGCCACGACGGTGCTCCCACCGAGTGGTGGTGGCACATCGGCACGCTGCGGGCCGGCGACCGAGTGTTCGGGTTCGAGATCAATGCGGCATCCTTCACCGGCTCGAGCTTCGCGATGACGCAGCTGTCGGTAAGTGACGTGCAGGAACAGCGGCATTTCCAGCGCACCCAGGTGTACGGTCCCGCGCCCATCGGTGCGTTCGACGTCAGAACCTGGGCCGAGGGCGATCCCACCAAGGACTGGTACGCGCGCCTTGGCGACGCGAGCTGGACGGTCGGCGGCTTCACCGTCACGGCCACGGGCTCGGGTTACACGAAGGCGCCCAAGGTGTCGTTCGACGGCGACGGCTCGGGGGCATCCGCGATCGCGGTGCTGGATGCCGCGGGCGGAGTAGCCCAAATCGTACTCCTCAAACCCGGCACGGGATACACGACACCGCCGACCGTGACCCTCTCCGGAGGCGGTGGCAGCGGAGCGACCGCGGTCGCCGTGAAGAACTGGGTCACGATGACGGCACCGCAGGCCGACCCCACGCGCGACATCCACGTGACGGCCCTGCTCGTCGACGAGCACACCCTCGACGAGGTCCAATTCGATCTCACCTTCTCGCAGCAGGGGCGCCCGTTCTGGGTCTGGGGAACCGGCATCAAGCCGGGCGAGACCACTCAGGACTTCGCGAAGGACAACTACTACTTCTCGTTCACCCGCCTCGCGGCATCCGGCACCATCACGATCGCCGGTACCACTCACGAGGTCACAGGCACCACCTGGATGGATCACGAGTACGGCTACTTCGGAGGCAGCTCCGCGGACGCCCGGGTGCGCTGGCTGCTGCAAGACCTGCAGCTCGACAACGGGTATTCGATCTCGAACGCGGGCATCCTCACCGTCGGATACAAGCCCGAGATCGATGTTCCCGTCGACGCCTACGCAACGGTGCAGGATGCTGAGGGCAACCTCTACTACGTGGCAAGCACCATCACCCCCGTCGGTGAACTGTGGACTTCCCCCGCTACGGGCAACGTGTACGCACAACAGTTCCATGTGCAGATCCCCTCGTTCCAGGCGGACCTCACCGTGAGCGTGCTCGTGCAGAACCAGGAGTTCCCGATCGCGGCCTCCCCCGTGTACGAGGGCGTCGCGAAGCCGACGGGTACGATGCTCGGCAAGCCCGTGACGGGCGACGCCTGGATCGAGCAGGCATACTGACACGTTCTACCCGCTACGGTGAGAGCCGTGGACTTCTCTTTCGCCCTCACCCCAGACCTCATCGCCGCGTTCCTGACGCTCTTCGTTCTCGAGATCGTGCTGGGTGTCGACAACGTCATCTTCATCTCGATCCTCGCGAGCAAGTTGCCCGTCGAGCAGCAGGCGAAGGCGCGCAATCTCGGACTCAGCCTCGCCATGGTCATGCGCATCGGGCTGCTGTTCTTCGCATCGTGGATCATCAGCCTCACCGCCGACCTCTTCGTGATCTTCGGCATGGGATTCTCTGGGCGCGACCTGATCCTGATCTTCGGTGGACTCTTCCTCATCTACAAGGCCGTGCACGAGATCCACGAGAAGCTCGAGGGTGCTCACTCCGAGCAGAAGGGTCCCGGCAAGGCCGTCACGTTCGGCGCGGTGATCGTGCAGATCCTGCTGCTCGACATCGTCTTCTCGTTCGACTCGGTCATCACCGCGGTGGGCATGGTCGACAGCCTGCTGGTGATCATCGTCGCCGTCGTGCTGTCATTCGGCGTCATGCTGTTCTCGTCGAAGTTCATCTTCACGTTCGTCAACCGGCATCCCACGGTCAAGATGCTCGCTCTCGCCTTCCTCGTGCTCATCGGGGTGACCCTCGTCGCAGACGGGTTCGGGACGCACATCGACAAGGCCCTCATCTACGTCCCCATGCTGTTCGCAATCGTCGTGGAAGCGCTCAACCTCACCTATAAGAGCCGCGTCGAGAAGCGCGCGGGCAAGAAGATCGAGCCCGTCGCGCTGCGCCACGCCTACACGAAGTCGCCCGACGCCGACGCGATCGCTGCGGCCACATCGCACGAGCCGGGGGCCGGTTCCGTGACCCTGTCGTCGAAGCCCGTGTCGGGAACCCCCGGCGGCGAGACCACCCACGGTCTCGGCTGAGCTGCCCAGCGGGAATCGGGGGCGCGGCGCGGTCGTTGCCCTTCCCATGAGATCGATCACCTACGACGCCCCCGGCGACAGTTCCGTTCTGCACCTCGTGGAGCGCGAGGTGCCCGACCCGCGCGCGGGCGAGGTGCGCGTTCGCGTGCACGTCTCGGGAGTCAATCCCACTGACTGGAAGACGCGCAGCGGCACCGGGTCGGTGAGGGTTGCCGCCGCCGAGACCGTGCCGAATCAGGATGGCGCGGGCACCGTCGACGCGATCGGCGCCGAAGTCACGGGCCTGAGCGTCGGCGACCGGGTCTGGCTCGGCATCTCCGGGTGGCAACGCCCCCTCGGCGGCACCGCTCAGGAGTTCACGATCGCGCTCGCGGATCGCGTCTTCCCGCTTCCGGCTGAGGCCGATTTCGATATCGGGGCGAGCCTCGGCGTTCCCGCCGTCACCGCGCACCGGGCGCTCACGGTCGGGGAGCTCCTCCCCGATCGCCTCTCGAGGGGCTCCCTCGCGGGCGCCACTGTGCTCGTGGCCGGCGGGGCGGGCGCGGTGGGTCACGCCGCCATCCAGCTCGCGCGCTGGGCCGGGGCAACCGTCCTCACCACTGTGAGCAGCGAGGAGAAGGCTGTACTCGCGAGGGCGGCGGGTGCGCACCACGCGATCAACTACCGTGACGAGGATGCCGTGGCACAGGTGCGCGCGATAGCCCCCGACGGCGTCGACCACGTCGTGGAGGTCGCCGCGGGAGCCAACTCCGCACTCAACGTGGCCGTCGTCAAACCCCGCGCGACCATCGCGAGCTACGCCAATGACGGCGGCGCCCCGACGACGATCGATGTCGGCGCGAGCATGCGCCTCAACCTGCGCTACCAGTGGGTGCTCATCTACACGATGGGTGCCGACGCGTGGGCGGCGGCGGGCGAGGACATTACGGCGGCCCTGCGGGATCGCGCACTGCCGATCGGAGAAGCGGCCGGGCTACCGATTCATCGATTCCCGCTCGAGCAGACGGCCGCGGCTCACGACGCCGTCGAGGGCAACGTCGTCGGCAAGGTCCTCATCGACGTCAGCGGGCGCTAACCGAGTCGGCAGTGCTGCCTCACGAACAGGCGGGGGTCGGCTGCGTTCGCGATCCACGTAATGACACTTGGACGTGCGTCAGCGGTGAACACCCCTAGCCGCGCCACGCCCCAACTCGCACACCAGGACGAATCACCCCTTGCTCAATCGGCCCAGGACCTTACCGATGACAGCAGTCACCGGTAGACTGGTACCAGGCCAATTGAGCGAGGGAGTGAGCATGTCGAACACCATTCAGACCACGACCACTCCGGTGGATCGCATGATGGCTGAGGTCGAGAAGGGCCAGCAGCTGGCCGGTCACTTCCCCGACGCAGAAGCCCTCGATCGGGCCCGCCGGGTTTACACGGGCGAGACCTCGGCCGACGCCGCTCGCGCCGAGATCGACGCCAAGTACTCGAGGGGATGACCCTCGACGACAAGTACACCTACCCAGGTTCGGGCGGTGTCCTTGTCAACCGGCTAGGCATCCGGGATCTCGGTCGTCTCGACCACGCGCTGAACGACTACGCCTCGGTCGCGTGGGTGCAGCTTCGGCAGATGCCGCCGCCCGAGCCGCCAGGCTTCGGCTACCTGCAAACGATCCATCGTGAGATGTTCGGCTCGCTCTTGGACTGGGCCGGGGAGTTGCGCGAAACCGACGTGCAAGCGACGGGCACCGGTATCGCATACGCGCGCCCCGAGTACATCAGCGAGTCCCTGCAGTCGTTGTTTCGCAAGCTCGAACGTGAGGACTTCCTGTCGGGCCTGGACTCGCCGGCGTTCACCGATCGGCTCGCGGATCGGTGGGGAGAGCTCTCTACCGGTGGAAGTGCATTACTCGGTTGCGAACTATATGCGTATGATCTGCCCCCTCTGGACC
>APMI01009470.1_pt1 | contig 22343 bp, 8 predicted proteins | sample 667938 | NCBI WGS metagenome assembly APMI01 (sample SAMN01084076, study PRJNA167559) | wastewater metagenome | biome: Wastewater | place: Denmark: Ejby Moelle, Odense | collected 2011-11-28
CTTAATACATCCAGCCCGGCCAGTTTGCCGGCATCCCGGGTGGCCTGCCGCTGTGCATCATTAAAATAAGCCGGCACGGTGATCACCGCTTTGTTCACGGGCGTTTTTAAAATATGCTCCGCTCTTTGTTTCAGTTCTTTCAATATCAATGAAGAGAGGTCAATAGGAGAATAAAATTTATTGCCCACCTGTACTTTCACCAGGCTTTCGGTATCATCGTCTATTACTTTGTATGAAAAGAAAGAAGCATTCGCTTTGATGTCGTTGTATGATTTACCCATCAGCCGCTTGGCAGAAAAGATGGTGTTTTGAGGCTGGCTGATCAACTGCTTTTTTGCTTCTTCACCCACTACGGTGTTCCCGGTTTCATCAAAATGAATAACAGAAGGCACCAGCGATGAGCTATTGTGTTCTTTCAATGCAATGGGTTGCTTTGTTTCAGGGTGAATGATGGCGACGAGGCTGTTGGTTGTACCAAGGTCGATGCCAACGATCATTTCATCCTGCTGTAAACTTCCGGTTGCTATATTGATTGCAATTTTTGCCATATTTAATTCCTGTTTGCGGAGGCTGCAAAAGTAATAAATAATAAAGGGTGCAGTTGAAGCAATTGAAGGTTGATTTTTCGGGATGCGGAAATACTCAGGTATAAAAAACCGAATGCCGGATACAGGCATCCGGCATTCGGTACAGCGATCAAATAATATTATTTACCCGGGAAATACTTCTTTCCAATGCAGCATACCACCCACCAGGTTTTTGGTATTCTTAAAGCCGGCCATATCCAGTACCTGGCAGGCCTGGCCGCTGCGGTTACCACTGCGGCAATACACGATCAGCTCCTCATCTTTGAGGTTTTCAATATCATCCAGTTGCAGGGTTTGCACCCGGCCGAGTGGCAGTAAAAGCCCGCCGATATTGAACTCCGCATTTTCATGCGGTTCCCTTACATCTACAATATTCAATTTTTCGCCGGCATCTAATCTTGCCTTTAATTCTTCTGCGGTAATGGTTGTCATGTTATTTAATTTTTCTTTTTCGTATTGGTAGAGTCCTGTGGATTGATCATTTCTTTTGATAAAAAGATATCCATCACCATACCTGATTTGATAAACTGTAACTGGTGGTTGTCGTCCAGGTGCGGCGGCCGCTGCTGGTAAATAAAGGCACCCAGGGTATCTTTTACATCCGGCTGGGTTACCAGTGTTACCAGTACGCCCAGGCTATCAAGGTCAGCCTTTATTTCAGCATAGGTCTTGCCTACAAAATCCGGCACTACCCTATTGCTTTCTTCATCCAGCCCGCCACCAACAATGAGGTCGATGGTGCTGCCCCATTGTATCTTGGAACCGGCCGCTATTCTTGCGCCGCGGTACCGCTGTTCAATTACAGAACCTTTCATAAAGTCGGGACGGAAAGTAGTGTCTCCCAGTTGCAGGTGATTGCGCTGCAGGATATCTATTACAAAACTCAGCCCCTTTCCTTCCAGCGATGGCATAGCGATCATTGGTGGCGTGTAACGGTTTACCGTAATAAAGACAGTACGGTTTATTTTTACCGTGGAGTTGGCATCGGGTATTTGTTTGAGTACAGTGCCCCGCTTTGCGGTATCGGTATAAACAGAATCCGTGATGAGCACTTCAAAGCCTTTATCTTCCAGCAGCTTCATGGCTTCGGCAGTGCCTTTTCCTTTTACCACGGGCACTGTGAGGTATTCACCATGTTTGGTGATCCAGCCCAGCAACTGCAGTATCATGAAAATGATAATAAAAGCCAGGGCGGCAGCGGCCAGCAGGTTTACCCAAAATGGTTTATCGGTAATGAATTTAAACATGTATAGAATTATTGAATTACTGTTTTGTTAAATGGCTGAATTGGGATGCTGTTAAATTGACGATCCAAACAATCAATCAACTTCATCATCCAGCGATTGACCGGTTATTGAAAACATTCTTCTATCAGCGCACTGTAAAATTCTTTGAGCGTCCAGCCCATGGCCTTTACCTGCTGCGGTACAATGCTGGCAGCACTCTGCCCCGGCACGGTATTGATCTCCAGCATGTAAGGATGGCCGCTCGTTTCATCATAAATAAAATCGATCCGCACCACGCCACGGCAGTTGAATGTGCTGTACGCTTTTTTTGCAGCCGTCCTTATTTTTTCTGCGATCTCTTCGCCAGCATTGGCCGGCGTTACTTCTTCACTTGCGCCATTGTATTTTGCCTCGTAATCAAAAAAATCATTTTTAGAGATCACTTCTGTCATTGGCAGGGTGATGATCTTTCCTTTGTTCTTAAAAACTCCAATCGTAAACTCCCGGCCTTTGATAAATTCTTCGATCAGTACCTGGTCGTCTTCTTTGAATGCTTTGGTAACTGCTGCACCAAGCTCTTCTGTATGACTGTTCACCTTGCTCATGCCAATGCTGCTTCCACCATTATTGGGTTTTACAAAAACAGGAAAACGCAGATGCCGCACGCTTTCATCAGCACTCTCAAACTGGTTCCTGATCAGCAACACTGAATTGGCCACCTGAATACCGCTGGCACCAGCCACGGCTATGGTAAATCTTTTATTAAAAGTAATGGCAGATGTAGCTGCATCGCAGGAGGTATAAGGAATTTTTAAGCAATCGAAATAGCCCTGCAGTTTGCCATCTTCGCCGGGTGTACCATGCAGTGCGATCAGCACGGCATCGAACAGGATCTTTTCACCTGCTACCGTAATAGAAAAATCATTTTTGTCTACACTGATCTTTTGTGAACCCGGTGCGGTGTAGAACCATCCTTCCGGGTTGATATCAATGGTAAAATACTTCCATTTTTCTGTATCTATATTCTGCTCAATGGTAGCAGCTGTTTTATATGAAATGACAGACTCGCCGGAGTATCCGCCTGTAACGAGGGCTATTGTTTTCATTAAAAGTCAAAAGTTAAAAGTATAAGATCAAAAAGGGGCAACCCTTCAACGCTGCCTGCTTTTTATTTTAGTTTACCGGCGGTAAAAATATACAAAAGATATTATCTTTCATGAAGGCTGCTTTTTAACTGCCGCCTTTTAACTTTTTACCTATTCCACGCCTTCATTGCCGGATTGCAGTACAAATTTCCATTTTCCGTTGGCCTGCTTTTTCCAGATGGTTACATACGAACCATAAATTACGCTGTCTGTTGAGCGGGGCCTTACCGCATATACACCATAGGTATAACCCAAATCGCCGGAAGAAGCGATGATGGCCCGTTTGGGTTCCCATGTCATGGTGAAAGAGGAGTCATTACTCTGTGTGATAAAGTCCATGGCGTTACCGCCTGTTAGTGGTGGCGTGCCGGGCCTCAGTAATACCCCGTCGTTGTCGATGAATTCCATGAAAGCAGTACGCAGGCCTTTTTGCTCGCTGAGTGCCGAGAAAGCCCGGTCGGCATTCAGTATTTCCACCCTCAGGGCCGAGGATTTGTCTTCTGTATTTTCGGGTTTTGTTCGGGAGCGGCACGAAAAAAACAGCAATGCGATAAAGGCTGGCAATAGAATTTTTTTCATAACAGACAATGAAAATAAACAAAGTAGCTTTTAAAAACAAAAAGGCGAAAGTATGTGCAATACCTTCGCCGTGATGCAGGAAATATCACCTGCTTGTAACAGCCTTTTTACAGGCTTCTTAAAAGCGTTTATTAGTGTTGCAAATTAAATATGCAGGGCATTTTTCTTTGCGATCAGCTGGTCAACAGTTTCCTGGTACATTTCATCCGGTACACAGCAATCAACCGGGCAAACTGCAGCACACTGTGGCTCTTCGTGAAAGCCCTGGCATTCTGTGCATTTGTTTGGTGTGATGTAGTAAGTGTCATTGCTTACAGGAGCCTGTCTTGCATCGCTGTCAACAACCGAACCGTCCAGTAAAGTATAGGAGCCTTTTACAGTAGTGCCATCGGCAACTGCCCATTCAACACCTCCTTCATAAATTGCATTGTTAGGGCACTCTGGTTCGCAGGCGCCACAGTTGATACACTCGTCGGTAATCTTAATAGCCATTATAGTTTTGATTTAGAATGATGGAAATACGAAATTTGTTGTACAAAATTAAGCGTATCAGGATGAAATTACAAAATCGGATTATATTATTAAAAGAACTCAAGAATTACCTTACAGAAAACGGTGAAGAGTGGCAGTCCGTCAAAGAAAAAGCATCCAGGGCGAATGGTTGGTTCACCCCTGAATTCATTGATCTTTCTGTTCAAAATATCGTTGACAGGTTCTTGGATGAGGATGCGCTGCAAGCCTGGACAGGGCATTACCATATCGATGATACCATTACCCCGAAAAATGTGGGAATCGTAATGGCCGGCAATATTCCCCTGGTAGGTTTTCATGATTTTTTGGCCGCCTTTGTAACCGGCCACAGGCAAACCATTAAGCTCTCCTCCAAAGATGAAATATTGCTCAAACATCTGGTGCAAAAAATGTGCAGCTGGCAACCTGCGATGGAGCCATTGGTACAGTTTGAGACCATGCTGAAAGGCTGTGATGCCTATATTGCCACCGGCAGTAATAACAGCGCTGTTTATTTCGACTATTATTTTTCCCGTTATCCCAGCATCATCCGCCGCAACCGTACTTCGGCAGCCTTGCTAACAGGCCGTGAAACGACCGAAGAGCTTGAAAAATTGTCAGATGATATCCATGCTTTTTTTGGCCTGGGTTGCAGAAATGTCACAAAGATATTTGTGCCGGAAGAATATGATTTTGTTCCCCTGCTCAAATCGTTTGACCGCTATAAGTACTTCGCTGACCACAACAAATACCGGAATAATTTTGATTATAACCTCAGCCTGCTGATACTGAACAATCGTTTTTACATGACGAACAATACGGCCCTTCTGGTAGAGAACGAATCTCTTTTCTCCGCCATCAGCCAGTTGCACTATAGTTTTTACAAGGATCCGGACGCCGTGATCCATTCTCTTAAAAACAATACAGACCTGCAATGCATCGTTGGAGTAGACGTTCCTTTTGGCCAGGCGCAAAGCCCCGGCCTGATGGATTATGCGGATGGCGTGGACACCGTAGAGTTTTTACTAACTTTATGACCGATCTACGAAAGTCTTACTAATTAATTGTTAAAGGTGACCTTTGGTAAATCTCATTTTGTCAGTGCGACGTTATTTTGTATTGTCAGGCATAGAAATTGACAATTTTTACCCTGTATAAATTTTAGAAAAACTAAAAATTACAACAGATGAAATTAAAGCAAGTATTTTCAACAGTTGCTATCAGTGCCGTAACCGCATTGGGCGTAATGTGGGGTTATGGAAAAATCGTAAAGAACAGCAACACTTTTGCAGGCCAGCAAATTGGCGTAATTCCATCCAACTACAAGCTGGCAGGATTTAATGAGAACAGCAATACGCCTCCCGGTGCCGTAGATTTTACCCAGTCGGCTGCGGCGGCATTGCCCACGGTGGTGCACATCAAAACAAAAACCAACGCCAAGCAGGTAAGCAATAACCTTGGAAAATCGCAGCGGCCTGCCAACCCATTTGGTGATATGTTTGATGATGACCTGTTTAACCAGTTCTTTGGAAGGGGTAACGGGTATGTTCCTGAACAACGGGCTTCCGGGTCCGGCGTCATCATCAGCGATGATGGCTATATCGTAACCAATAACCACGTGGTAGAAAATGCCGATGAGGTTACGGTTACACTCAACAACAAAAAAACTTATACCGCAAAAGTAATTGGAACCGACCCTGCATACGACCTGGCAGTGATCAAGATCGAAGCTTCTTCCCTGCCCTTCTTATTGTATGGCAATTCAGATGAAGCCAAGATCGGCCAGTGGGTACTGGCCATCGGTTACCCATTGAACCTGGAAACCACGGTTACTGCAGGTATCATCAGTGCCAAAGCGAGGAGCCTTGGATTAAACAAGACTACAAAAAACAATTCTGCTGTTGAATCTTTCATACAGACAGACGCGGCGGTTAACCAGGGAAACAGTGGTGGCGCCCTTATTAATACCAACGGACAGTTGATCGGCATCAACTCAGCCATCGCTTCACCAACCGGGTATTATTCAGGTTACTCTTATGCCATACCGGTGAACATTGTGAAAAAAGTAGTGGATGATCTGATCAAATATGGTAATGTTCAAAGAGGCTACCTGGGTGTGTCTACCGCCAATACGTACGACATTCCGCAGGAACAGAAGGAGAAATTAAACCTTAGCTATACCGGCGATGGTCTCGTGATCACCGAGGTGGTAGGCGCCAGTGCTGCTGCAGATGCAGGTCTTAAAAAAGGCGATATCATTAAGAGTGTGAATGGAACCGAAGTAACTGTGCCTTCCGAATTGCAGGAACTGGTTACAAAATTCAAACCCGGTGATAAAATAACGGTAGCTTATTCAAGAGGCGGTAAAGATTTTACTTCTACTGCCACTTTAAAGAACAGGATGGGCAATTTTGAGATCGTAAAAGTTGACAACGCTGCACTGTCGAAACTGGGTGCCGATTTTGTAAACCTCGATCCGAAAAAAGCAAAGGAAATGGGCATCGCAGGTGGTGTTGTGGTTAAGAAAATAAATGATGGTGCATTGAAGGACCAGACAAGAATGAGAGATGGTTTTATCATCATCAAGGTAAATGAAAAAGATGTGAGGAGTAAGGAAGACCTGAGCAAGCTGATCGGCGAATCAAAAACGATCACCGTGAGTGGTTTTTATCCCGGTTATGATGCCTTGTACGATTATCCTATTTCACTGGAAGACGAGTAATCGAAATGAATAAATTTTTAAAATGGCTGTATTTTCTACAGCCATTTTTTATGCGCCGATGTGCAGCATTGTGATCAGATATTTCAACCCAGGAGTGAAATTCAAGAAAAAAGCATATTGCAGGCCGTTAGCAAGGACAAGCGGATTCTTTAAGTCTTTACCAGAGAGGGTATTTTGAATTGTAAAACAGTTTGTAAAAGGGGGTGTTGTAATGACAGAGTTATCGATAGCACAACGCCTGTAAGATCTAAGAAGAAGCTGAAAAATAAAAAAAGGTGCCGCCGGGAAAGCTGCACCTTTGTTGTATTTGGTTAAACACAGGTTCTAATACATAACATTGATGGATTGTACGGTGCCATCGGGTTTGGCGATCTCCAGCAGGTAATTTCCATGCAGTACCAAATGCCCGGTCTTGAACGGTTCCGCAGTAACTGACCCATTGTGTACGATCTTTTTGGCTGCGATCAACTGGCCGCTGCTGCTGAGTAATTTTATTTTGTACTCACCTGATGGCTGGTTAACAAAATAGAGATTCAGGTTGCCATCTGTCACCGGGTTTGGATAGAGGGTGATGTAGGCATCGGTTTTTTCAAACAGCACTTTTACTACCTCCGAAGTTTTGACAGTGCCTTCCTTGCCGATGCTCCGCACCCTGTAATAGTTGATGCCTTTGATCGGGTTGGGATCGATCCAGCGGTATGCCGCAGTACGATCACTATTGAGTACTTTGCTTTCAGTAAAGGCCTTTGCAAAATGTACGCCATCAGCAGACTTTTCCACTTCGTAGTTAGCAATACCTGATTCATGTTCTACCTGCCAGTCGAGGTTGATATAGTTATTATTCCTGTAACCCTTTACTGAAGTGAAACTAACCGGCAGCACGGCCATGTCCTTAAATACGATCCGGAAACGGGATGGGTTCCAAGCGCCCGAATCTGCAGTGATGGCAAAATGATGAACGATGGTACCATTGAGATCAAGCGGCGTAAGCGTATGCAGGTAACTGTCTTCCAGGAAGCCTGTAAGCCCCGGCTTTCCTGCATTGAATGAAGTGATCTGCAACTGATAATTCTTCACTTTTACAAAACGCATTTTGTACTGGATGATATCTCCGTCATGAATGCCGTTTCTTTTTTCTATCTGCAGCCAGTCGTTGTGCGTATCAATTCCAAAATTTTCAGAAGAGAAGTTCAGCAATTTTTTGGCATCCTCTATATCAACGGTGTTGGAATAATCTTCTTTATACAAAGAGAGAGCACCATCTACCAACTGCGGGCCGTCATTGTTTTCTGCAAAGAACAGTGTGCTTATATAGCCAGGCAATGATATTGCAGGCGAATTACCGGAAGGCCTGAACACGAGGCTGGTGCTGCCACCAGTTTTTGCATTTTCGTTAATGGCTACCGTGCCGGCGCCCCCGTTCTGTACCATAAACGCCTGGCCACTTTGTATAGTATTGTTTACGCTTAATGCAGGTCCGTAACTTCCGCCACCCGGACCGCTGTTACCCGGGAACACGAGATAGTCTGACCCCGGTCCGCCGGACCTGGTTAAATATTGATAAGCACCCACCCCGGTAATACCAGTCAACGATGGATCCCACACAACATAGTTCACCCCATTGATTGCGCCGCCTGTTGAAATTTTTCTCAGGTCAATAGCAGATGCGTACGGATTGCCTACCAGCGTGTAAGGACCAACACCGGCCGGCACACTGGTCAACTGGTTATTGGTTTTCAATTGACCGCCTGCTCTTAACACTGTATTGCTGAGCGGGGCTGCTGTATTCAGGTACAAGGCGGTACTGCGGTCTCCTCTTACAAAAACCATGTATCCTGCCGAGTCGGTAACTTTTGCAGACAATGTATTTGGAATGCCAGTCCAGTTAAAGCTAACCGGGTCGTAGTATTTGATCGATGGATTGTTATTCGGTGTTGGATCGAAGCCAAGAACAGGACTTGCCCCGCTGATGTTCATACCAAAGCCGGGATGAGGATCGAGGCGGTTGGCAAAAACAAGATCAGGATTCACCACGCCTTCCTGGAAGGAAGCGTTGAATGTTGGAGCACCGGTAGATTGTATCGGAACAGTCATCAGTCTCCAGGAGCGGCGTTCAGGAATATACCTTTCTACAATTACTTTTCCTGTAAAGCTATTTCCTGAATTAGCTCCACCGTTTGTAATATCTGCAACCCTTGCTGTTTTATTGGCCCTGGATACCAGCGTGATATTATTGCCGGTATTCAGTACGGTGTTGTTTACATTTCCAAAAGCAAGCGAGTCTGTAATATTCAAGGTGTCATTTGCCACACTTGAAACATTCACGCCTGAGGTGTTTGATATGATCAGTCCATTAACGATTCTGCTTACAAATAAGCTGCCACTGATATTTTGCACCCCACTGGTGCCATTCAGTTCGATGGTGCCGGCAGTTGCATTGAACGAACCTGTATTGGTAATTGTTCCTGCGATCTGCAATCTGGCACCACTAACGGTAACGGTAGCAGTATTTTGAATGGTAATATTTTTTACCGAACCTGTTCCTGAATTTAGCAATGGGTAATTGGCAAGGCTTCCGGGCATCAGTACATTGGTGGTATTGGTTGGCACTCCCCCACACCAGTTTGCAGCATTGTACCAATCAGTATTTACTCCCAGCCAGGTACCGGTGGCCCTTACAGCAAGCGTTACGTTGTATGCAAATGATTGCGTACAGCCTGGTGCAGCACTTGTTATGGTAACTCCTGTTACCTGCAAGGTTTGCCCATTGTTAGCTGCTGTAAGGATGCCTGTATTAAAACTTGCATTGCCAGTTCCATTGGCCACCACCCCGGCTACCGGTGTTTGTGCCACGCTGTTAATAGAATAAGCGATGGTATTTGTACTGCCTGCAACGAGACCAGTAAGGTTTACCTGTGCGCCTACTCCTTCACATATTGTTTGGGATTGCGATGCGCCCGATAGGGTTGCGCCGGGATTGATGACAAAAGTTGTGGCAGTGCGACAGCCGGGAACAGAAGCACATTCTGCATAATAAGTGGTGGTGCCCGCTGTGTTTGTATTGGCAAGTCCTGAACCTGCTACCCCTACCGGGTTGAAAGGAGCGTTGTTACCAATTGATGTACCACCTGATGAAACGGTATACCATGTCATCGTGCCGGGAATCGTATAAGTCACTGATATCTGAACATAGTCATACCATGCTGTTCTTGTTGAACCAGAAGTATTATCAACCTTGAGAGTTGCGCCAAAATTTGCTGCATTTACCTGGGCAGGTGTCAGGGCCAATCCCCATAGATCGCTTATTGATCCGTAAGTGGTTGCCGTTTCAGTGGTGGTCCAGAATGAAGCATTGGCATAGTTGTTTCCGGAAGCAACACCGGCAATCAACAGTCTCACCGTGTTATCCCTGACAGCACTATTAACACTTGCCAATCTGCCAGCAGTAACCTGCACGCCAACGATGGTGGCTGTTCCGGGAATTGAAAAGCCAAAATTTGTTGCATTCAGTGATTGCGAGGATGAGCCTGAATTGGGTGCAGAAAATACATTCACATTATCATTAGCTGAAATGCTGCTCAAACTGCCCCAGGATGCACCAGTGCCGCCTGTTGCTCCTGTTCCTGCAAAGTTGGGTCCTGCGGTTGGAGTTGTTGAAGCAGCACATGAAGCAGAAGATGTCATTGAACCTGAACCTCCCACACAAACAGCGACCCCTGTTGTAGCAGGTGATTGGTTATTGGTAAGTATTACATCATCATTTAAAATGGCACACGGTGAATTTGTATTTGTCCACCGCAATGTAGCGCTTGTTCCTGCAGGCACGCCCGTTACGGTTGATGTGGGAGAAGACGCTGTTGTTATGGTGGCGGTTCCACTTACAACACTCCATGAGCCAACACCGTTTGTGATTGTATTTCCTGCAAGGGTAAAGTTGCCATTGTTGCATTGTGCCTGATCGGCACCGGCATTGGGTACTGTGGATGCGGCAACATTTGTTAGTACCACGTCATCAAATGAAGCGGTACAGGGGCTGTTTGAAATTGTCCATCTTAATGTGGCACTGGTACCTGCCGGCACGCCGGTAATACCTGTCGTGGGAGAAGATGCTGTGGTAATGGTGGCGGTTCCGCTTACCAACGTCCAGGTGCCTGTACCTGTTGTTGCCGTATTGGCCGTCATTGTAAAGCTGGCGCTGTTACAATTGTTTTTATCTGCACCTGCATTAGCTATTGTTGGGTTACGGTTAAACGTTACCAGCACATCATCTGTGGATGTACAAGCGCCATTGGTGATCGTCCATCTTAATGTATATGCAGTACCGGCGGTACCATTAAAAGTAGTTGCCGGATTTGATGCTGCTGTAAAACTTCCACCTGCTCCACTCACAATACTCCAGGCCCCTGTGCCGGTAACGGGGCTATTGGCAGCCAGCGTTACAGAAGTTAATCCACAGGTAGCTGCTCCTGTTTGATCAGGCCCTGCGTTGGATGCAGTTGGCGGCACATTAAATGTTATTATCACATCGTCTGTTGATGCAGTACAGGGTGCATTGCTGATTGTCCACCTTACTGTATAGCTGGTACCGGCGGTACCGCTAAACGTGGACGTTGGGCTTGCTGCATTTCCGAAACTTCCTCCTGCCCCGCTCACGATACTCCACGCCCCCGTACCAACTGCCGGCGTATTGGCAGCAAGTGTTACGGTGGTTAACCCGCAGGTTGCAGCGCTGGTTTGATCCGGGCCTGCATTGGCGGCTGTTGGGGTACGGTTGAACGTTATGATCACATCATCGGTTGATGCAATACAGGGAGCATTGGAAATCGTCCATCTTAAAGTATAGGTAGTTCCTGCTGTTCCATTAAATGTTGATGTTGGGCTTGCCGCATTACCAAAACTTCCTCCTGCCCCACTAACAATACTCCATGCGCCGGTGCCGGCCGTTGCAGTATTGGCCGCCAATGTTACCGACGTGAGGCCACAGGTAGATGCACCCGTTTGATCAGGGCCGGCATTGGCTGTTGTAGGATCTGCTTTATTGGTAAGTATAACATCATCTGTTTTAGCAGCACAGGGCGAATTAGAAATTGTCCAGCGCAATGTGGCACTTGTTCCCGCAGGTACACCAGTAACTGCTGATACAGGAGATGAAGGCGTGGTTATAGATGCGGCTCCGCTTACCAAACTCCATGTACCTGTGCCTGTAACAGGTGTATTACCTGCCAATATAAAGTTTCCGTTATTACAGTTGTTTTGATCTGCTCCTGCGTTGGCATTGCTTGGTATTGGCGCAACCGTTACTGCCAATGTACTGGCGGCACTTGTTCCGCAGGCATTACTTGCTGTAACCGTTATATTACCGGATGATGTTCCTGCAGTTGCATTAATGCTGGTGCCTGTGCTTGAGCCAGCCCATGTTGCAGGCAAAGACCAGGTGTATGATACAGCGCCGGAAACAGCAGCTATCGAATAGGTTTGCGCTGATGCTGCACATACCGGCGAACTTCCTGTAATAGAACCGGGTGCGGCAGGTGTTGCACCGCTGATAGTAACAGTGATGGTATTTGTAATAGCCCGACATCCACCCGAAGTTGTGATCCGGCGGTAATAGGTAGTAACCGACAGGGCCGGTGCATCATAAGTAGAGGATGTTGCTCCTGCTATGTTGGTAAAATTTACATTATCTGTTGAAGACTGCCATTGATAACCATAGCTGCCGGTACCGCCTGTGGGTGCAGTTAAAACTGTGAACGCAGCCGGGTTGCCATTGGAACAAAACGACTGGTTGCTGCCAACAGTGCCGGATGTAAGATCTGATGTACCCGTAATAGTAAGGGTGATGTTGTTACTTGTACCCGAACATCCATTATTTGTAATGACAAGGCGGAAAAGATAAGTGCCTGCCACTGATTCAAATGTTGTGTATACCGGGTTGAGTACATATTGAACAGTTGTTGATGTAGGGCCGGGACCATTACTCCAGTTAACACCATTATCAAAACTTACCTGCCATTGATAAGTAGCCGATCCCCCGGGGTCGCCTGACAAAATATCCATATCATTTTGCGCTCCAAATTCAATGATCCCGCAGGCAGATGTAGTGTAGGTAAAAAGAGAGCTTCCCTCCAGGAATGTTACTACCGGGTTGGGAAGTGCGTTTACTGTTACTGATTTAGTGGCAGTACCAATGCAACCTCCACCGGGAACACTGTATGTAATGGTAACCGTGCCGGATGAAACACCTGTTACCAAACCGGAGGCATTAACAGTAGCAACAGCAGTATTACTGCTGCTCCATGTTCCGCCTGCTGTTGCATCTGTCAATGTGATTGCTGAACCTACGCATACGCCTGCAGCGCCGCTGATCGCTGCCACGGCAGGAGCCGGGTTAACAGTGATGGTAACACTTGCAGAAGATGCGGTACAGGGAGAGCTCGATATCGTCCAGGTTAGTACATAAGAGCCCGCCCCACCTGCCGGAGAAAAAGTGGTATTCCTCACCGTTACATTTGCAAACTGTGCGGATGAAGTACTGGGTCCACTGGTAACTGACCAACTACCCGTGCCAATGGCTGGTGCATTGCCATTTAAAGTCGTGCTGGCATTGGAACAGATTGTTGCAGGGCTACCCGCTGTTGCAGCAGTAGGGTTCCTGTTAAATGCCACGATCACATCATCAGTTGAAGTACAAATGGCGTTGGTTATTGTCCATCGCAGCGTGTATGTTGTTCCGGCAGTTCCGTTAAATACGGAGGTTGGACTTGCAGCATTTACAAAGCTTCCGCCTGCGCCACTTACAATACTCCATGCGCCGGTGCCCAGGGCGGGAGTATTGGCAGCAAGGGTAACAGAAGTTAACCCGCAGGTGGCAGCACTATTTTGATCTGGCCCTGCACTGGACGTTGTTGGGGCTATATTAAAGAAAACATTTACATCATCTGTTGAAGCCGTACACGGTGCGTTTGAAATCGTCCATCGCAATGTGTAAGCTGTGCCTGCTGTACCACTAAAGGTAGATGTTGGGCTTGAGGCATTTCCAAAACTTCCGCCTGCGCCACTAATAATACTCCATGCACCGGTACCGGTAGCAGGCGTGTTAGCAGCAAGTGTAACAGTTATTAACCCGCAGGTAGATGCGCCTGTTAGATCAGCCCCTGCATTTGCTATTGTTGGAGCAGCACTTCTTGTTATTACTACATCATCAAAGCTTGCAGTACATGGTGCGTTTGTGTTTGTCCACCTGAATGTATTGGCGCCAACACCAAGACCTGTGATACCGGATGTTGCGCTGGCGGGTGTGGTAATAGCTCCTGCGCCGCTGATAAGTGTCCATGTTCCTGTGCCTGCTGCCGGAGTATTACCGGCAAGTGTAGCCGTTGTTGCACAAACAGCCTGGTCTGCTCCTGCGTTAGCAGCCGGAGCAATATTGAAAAGTATATTTACATCATCTGCCGATACAGTACATGGACCACTTGATACCGTCCACCGCAAAATATACCCCGGTGCACCTGCTGTACCTGTAAACGTTGTATTTCTTACTGAGGCATTTCCAAAACTTCCACCAGCACCAATTACAACACTCCAGCTTCCTGTTCCTGTTGCAGGAGCATTGCCATTCAGCGTTGTAGTCGTTAGCCCGCAGGTACCAACCCCGGTTTGGTCTGAACCTGCGTTGGATACAGAAGGATTCCTGTTAAATGTTATTACGATATCATCTGTTGAAGCTGTGCATGGCGCATTCGTTATTGTCCAGCGTAATGTGTAAGTTGTTCCTGCGGTACCACTGAAAGTTGACGTGGGGCTGGCAGCATTTGCAAAGCTTCCGCCTGCTCCACTGATGATACTCCAGGAACCAGTTCCAACTGATGCTGCATTGGCAGCAAGTGTTACAGTGGTTATCCCACATGTAGCAGCGCCCGTTTGGTCCGGGCCAGCATTGGCAGTTGTTGGGGCAGGGGTAAACGTTATTACAACATCATCTGATGATGCTGTACAGGGTGCATTACTGATCGTCCAGCGTAGTATATATGTAGCACCTGCTACGCCGCTAAATGTTGATGTCGCACTGGATGCATCTCCAAAGCTTCCACCTGCGCCACTTACAATACTCCATGCGCCGGTTCCTGCAACGGGGGCATTGGCCGCAAGGGTTACCGATGTCAATCCGCAGGTAGCCGCTCCTGTTTGGTCAGGACCGGCATTGGCTGCTGAAGGATTTTCATTAAAGGTGATCAGCACATCATCTGATGATGCTGTACAGGGGCTGTTGGAAATCGTCCAGCTTAATATATATGTTGTACCTGCGGTGCCGCTAAAGGAAGAAGCAGGATTGGATGCATCTCCAAAACTTCCACCTGCACCACTTACAATAGTCCATGCGCCGGTTCCCACCGTGGGAGCATTGGCCGCAAGGGTTACCGATGTCAATCCACAGGTAGACGCTCCTGCCTGGTCCGGACCGGCATTGGCGGTTGAAGGATTTTCACTTACACTTAAAGTAACATCAGTTGAAAATGTTTGGGTGCAATTGGGTGTACTGCCGGTATTTGTTAAACCGTTTATTGTAAGCACCTGCCCATTGTTCGCAGCAGTAAGTGCAATTGAGGTAAAAGATGCATTGCCGCTTCCATCTGATGTTATGCCGCCTGCAGTTTGTACCGGACCAGCATCAATTGTGTAGGAGATATCAAAAGTACTGCTTGCCGGTAATCCTGTTAAATTGATCACAGCACCGGCACCCTCACAAACAGTTGCCAACTGGCTGGCACCTGATAATACAGGCAGCTCATTTACAGTTAAGACAACAACATCACTAAAGCCATCACAGGCGTCACTGCCACTAACCACCCTTCTAAAATAATAAGTGCCCGGGGTATTATAATAATCAGCGCTTACCGTCCACTCATCATCATTAATATCGGAAGTAACGGTTGTATAGGGACCTGCCAATGCTGATGCAACCTCCCAGCTATAATTTGGAGTGGTAGAAGGATCATCGCCTTTAATAAATGTACCAGTTGTACCTGCACATATTGATAAAGCATCCAGGTTATTATTTGCATTAAAGCCAATATCATTTTGCGGACAAGACTGTGCAAAAAGATGCGTTGCCTTTACTGAAAAAAGCATCATCACTAAAAACAGTGACAGGTAACGGGTTGTAGAATTTTGCTGCATATAGCCTTTTTAGGATTAATAAATCCGGCTATTGGAAATTTTATTAGATACGGCTTGTTGAAGGATTATGGAGATAAAGCACTGTGGTAAAATCAATTATGGTAGTTGGGGATGTATTCAAGGGATGAGGGACGTGTTATAAAGATGATTGCAATATACAAACAAAAAAGAAAAAACAAACTTTTCTTCTGCATTCATTTAAATCTTTACAAAAGAAAGACAAATTTGAATCGCTTACTCTACTTAATTTATAGTATCCCGACTACCCTGCTTAATTTAGAGAGCCTCAACTATCCTACTTAATTCAAGCACTTAAACTACCCTACTTAATTTGTAGTATATCAAAAATAAAAATTTGGAGAATTACATAAAACTTTTATCTTCGTCATCTACTTAATTCAATACCTCTCTGTTTAATCCGTGATTTTCGGTTCCAATATTCTTTTTTAACCATTAGCAGCATTACCATTTAAGCCATATCATATCTTTTTTAAAGCCCTCATCCAATCATCTTATTAAGGACTTATCTCTGTTTACATTACTCCCCAAGTAAAGATTTTTTTATTAAAATTTATTGCCATTTTACCGGCATGCACCAGTATATGTGTGCTCCGTTAAATCAAGTTAAATAAAAAACCATGAGACATCTTAACCACTCTATTTCAACAGCATTGTGGAAATACATTTTCAAGAAAATTAATTTCCTCATCTTAATGATGCATGGATTTTTAACAAATAAAGAAAAAACAAAAAGGCAATCATCGGTGCTTGTGCCTGCGCTTATTCCTCATTACACCTATCACCCTAACATAAACCTGTTAAACATGAAGCAGCAATTACAAACAACTCTATGCCAGTCTTTGAATAATGTTCAGGTTGGCCCCGTATCTATTTTTAAACCCAGAAAACAACACAGCATATTTTCTTATGCTGCATTGCTTTTTTTAAGCATGTTATTTTTGGGCTTTAGCCAAAATTTATCGGCGCAGGTAACTGGCGATTATCGCTCTGTAACAGGAGGAACTACACTAAATTGGAACTCCTTGTCTTCGTGGGAAAGGTTTAACGGTTCTACGTGGGCAACACCTACTTCAGGGCAAGGTTACCCGGGGCAATTTTCGGGTACGGGAACAGTTACCATACAAAACTCGAGCACTGCAACCGTGAATGTGAATGTTTCCCCGGCGAATGCGATCGGGTCTTTGATTGTTGGTGTAACTGGTGCAAATACCGGTGATCTAGTTTTTAATGGCAGTTCCTTCACTCTTACCGTTGCAGGCAACGTGAGTGTGAATGACGGTACACTTGCTGTCACCAATGCTACAGGCACAAATACTCATAGCCTGGTAATAGGAGGAAATTTATCTGTAACCTCTGGCAATTCATTTACTTCATCCAACTCAAATGATCTTTTAAATGTCACTTTCAATGGAACTGCATTTTCCCTGGGTGGAACAGGAACCATTACATTCAACAATGTTACTTTTTCAAATAACGGCATTGCCACTATAACATCGAACTTCAGTGTTGCCGGAACAATGTCAGTTGGTGTCAACAGTATAGTAAGCCCTGATGCAGCTGTGCGAATTAATAGTGCCGGGGCTGCCGGTACTATTTCCGGCTCTGGAACTATAAGGGTGTCAAGAATTGCTGCTACTGCAGATTATGCCAACCAATATTTATTTACCACGAATACACTTACAAGTCTTACTGTTGAATATTCCGGTGCCGGAACACAGACAGTGAATAGTGGTTTTGGCAATTATGGTTCTCTTGTTTCAAGCGGCAGCGGCACAAAGACTTTGGGCGGGAATGTAACAATCAACAGTTCGTTAACTGTAAGCAGCGGCTCTACATTGAACCTTTCAACTTTTACTGCAAACAGAGGGGGTGCAGGAGGTACATTAACGGTTGCCGGAACATTGCTTTTGGGAGCTACGACCGGGGGACAAACCGGAAGTAATTTCCCTTCTAATTTTTCTGCATTCACAATGACCGGCGGAACTGTAACGTATAACGTTACAGCAGGAGGGCAAACTGTTTTCGCAACGCCAACTTACAATGTGCTTACCCTTGCAAATACCAGTGGTACAAATACTGTAAGCGGTAACCTAAGTACAACCACACTAAACACAACGGCAGGTGGTACATTAAACATGGGCACCAATACATTGTCATTAACTAATGTAATCAACGCAGGCACTATAAGAACACAGAATACAGGTGCTGCTGTGCCAACAGGTAAAACATGGGGTGGTACTTTGATATATGACGGCGCAGGACAAACAGTATCACAGGGTAATTATGCTGCCCTTACATTATCAACCAGCACCAGTACAAAAACATTTGGCGGCCTGGTTGCAGTAAGCGGCCTTCTTACCGTAAATACCGGTGTTATAGTAAACCCCGCTGCATTAACTACACATACTGCAGGCACACTTTCCCTTGGTGGAAATGGTACTGCTGGCTCAAATAGCACATTTGGCAGCACATCTTCCGGTGCCGCAAATCAAAGCAACACATTCTTTACTGCCGGCACCACAGGTTTGATAACAGTGTCAACAAGCAGCTGTAGTACTACCAGTATTACGCTGGGCAGCGTTGCAGCTGTTTGTCAAACAGCAACTTCTTTTTCAATTCCCTACTCGTCTCCTTCAGGAAGTCCTGACCTCTACAGTATATCAGGTACGGGTATCACAACAGTTAGCGATGCTGCATTACCGGCTTCACCCATTGCTGCCAACTTTACATCAACAGGTGTGCCCCCTTCAATGCCATTTATTATAACAGTGAGAAACAGTACCACGGGTTGTGTTTCTTCTAACATCAATGGATCAGTTACTGTTAGTGCCTCGCCAACAACGGCTGCTGCAGGGCCAGACCAGACAGGTGCAGCTACCTGCGGATTAACAACCGTAACGCTGGCAGCCAATACCGCTTCGGCTGGCACCGGAGCGTGGAGTATCGTTAGCGGAGCCGGTGGAAGCTTTACAAATGCTGCAAGCCCAACATCAAACTTTACCGGAACCGCCGGAACAGCTTATAATTTAAGATGGACCATTTCAAGTGCACCTTGTGCTGCAACAACAGACGATGTACTGATTACATTAAACGGGAATCCAACTGCTGCTGCAGGTGCTGATCAAACATTGTGCAACACAGCCAGCTTTACCATGAATGCAACGGCTCCCGCTTTTGGTACAGGTTCATGGAGTTTGGTAAGTGGTACTGCTTCCATCACTAATTCTTTATTAAGAACAACAACAGTAACCGGCGTTCCTGTTGGAACAAGTGCTACTTTAAGATGGACAGTTACCAACAGTCCATGTACAGCCGCAAGTGATGACGTGGTACTTACTAACAGTGCAGTACCAACAACAGCTGCTGCAGGCCCGGATCAAACAGATATTGCTACCTGCGGATTAACAACGGTAACGCTGGCAGCCAATACGCCATCGGTTGGTACCGGAGCATGGAGTATTGTTACTGGTGGTACCGGAAGTTTTGGTTCAGCATCAAACCCGGCTTCTACTTTCTCAGGAACGGCCGGTAGCGCATACACTTTAAGGTGGACCATTACCAATGGCGCATGTACATCAACCGATGATGTGCTCGTAACGTTTAACCGTAACCCAAGCACTGCCAATGCGGGTGCTGATATCACCAACTGTAACCAAACAACCTTTACCATGAATGCCAATGCACCAGCCGTTGGTACAGGGGCATGGAGTTTGGTGGCGGGAAGTGCAGGTATCACGTCTCCTGGTTCCCGTACTTCAGGTATTACCGCTGTTACAGCCGGTACGAGTGCTACATTAAGATGGACCATTTCAAATGCACCTTGTGCTGCATCAACTGATGACATCGTGCTCACCAACGTGCCTGCTTCTACAGTACCTAATGCAGGTGCTGACCAGACACATTGTAATGATGCCAGCTTCACATTGGCAGGCAATACCATCACACAGGGTACAGGCTCCTGGAGCCTTATAAGCGGATCAGCCTTTATCATTACCCCTTCATCACCAACATCTGCGGTGGCAGGCATACCTGCAGGTACATCTGCTACATTGAGGTGGACCAATACCAATGCACCATGTGCTGTATTGAGCGATGATGTTGTATTAACCAATAACGACCAGCCAATTACTACCAGTGCAGAAATATGCCAGGGTGCAGCAGGCTCATTAACATCCTCTACAAGCTGCCCTTCTGGTGGAACCTTTAACCCAAGCGCATTTACCGGAACAGGTGCCAATGTAACAGGTATTGGAACACTGGCCTGGACAAGCCCGGGTAGTATCCTTAGTGATAATGGTACCAATGCAAGTGTTTCTGTTTCAAGCGGGGGCACAGTAGCTGCAACTTCCAACTATTTACAGGGTACCAATTTTGGATTTGCGATTCCTCCAACTGCTGTGATCGATGGGATTCGTGTAACGATCAACCGCTCCAGTTCACTCAGTAACGGCACCAACAACATACAGGACGACCAGGTTAGGCTGGTTAAAGCCGGTGCAGTTACCGGCAACAATAATGCGGTTGTAGGCAACTGGTCAACTACCACATCAACAACCCAGGTGTATGGCACCATTTCTGATCTGTGGGGTACTACCTGGACGCCGGCTCAAATTAATGCTTCCAACTTTGGTGTAGCCCTGTCGGTGGATATTAACAGGACCTCCGGCAATACAGTGACCGCATCTGTTGATTATATCTCAGTAACAGTCACGTATACGATACCAGGTATCCTTAACTGGTTTACCGTTTCTTCGGGCGGTACCGCCATCGGGTCAGGAACTTCGTTCAACCCCGTTGGAGTGCTGAATTCCGGTTTGGCAAACACGAATACTGCAGGCGTTACAAATTATTGGGCTGAGTGTTCAACTGTACCGGGTTGCCGCACACAGACTGATTTTATCATCAATGAAGTACCCACTATTACATTGGGTGCCAACCCTTCTGTATCAAGAAGCACTACAACTGCAAATATTACTTACAGTGCTGTAAGCGGTTCACCGGATGAATACAGCATCGACTTTAATGCGGCTGCAGAAGCACAGGGATTTGTAGACGTGGTGAATGCAGCCCTGCCTGCTTCTCCTATCGTTATCACCGTGCCTGCAACAGCTAATGCAGCTACCTACAATGCTACATTGACAGTAAGGAACAGTATCATACCAGCTTGTCCGGGTGCAGGTAGTGCAATCACAGTTACTATTGCCCCGGTTGCCTTAAGCATCACCGGCATTACTGCAGATGACAAGCCTTACGACGGCAATAATACAGCCACCTTAAGTGGTACCGCCGCTTATGCCGGTTTGGTAAACGGTGAAACCCCTGCAGTGACAGGAACTCCGGCTGCAACATTCAACAATAAGAATGTTGGTACAGGTAAGCCTGTAACCGTAACAGGTTATACAGCTCCCAATGCCAACTATACCTTACCTGCCCAGCCAACAGGCTTAAGTGCAGATATCAATTCAATTGCACTGACCGCATCTTTGACCGGTACTGTAAGCAAACCTTATGATGGCAATACAACTGCCACTTTAAGCAGCGCCAACTATAACCTTGCAGGTGTAATTGGACTGGATGATGTGACAGTAAGCAATACCAGCGGCAGCTACGACAATAAAAACGTTGCCGGAAGCCCAACTAAAACAGTAACGGTTACCAGCCTGGTGTTAGGTGGTGCAGATGCAGGCAACTATACTGTAAGCAATGCAGCTTCAGTAAGCGGCAATGTGGGCACTATCACAGCACTCGGCATAACAGTTACCCCGGATGCAGGCCAATTCAAAATATTTGGAAATGCCAACCCAACTTACACTTATACATTTGCTCCGGCATTGATCAGTCCTGATGTGATTACAGGTGCCCTGAGCAGGGTTTCAGGTGAATCCATCGGAACCTATGCTTATACTGTAGGTTCTCTTACTGCAGGCAGCAACTATAGCCTAAGCCTCGGTGGCAGCAATACTTTTGAAATACAAGCCATCAGCCAAAGCAATGCTGACTTCCGCAGTAAGGCAAACGGAAATTTCTCCGCAGCAGGCACATGGGAATATGATTTAGGTGGCGGTAACTGGCAGAATGCTACACAGCCTCCAACCAGTGCCAACAATGTAAGCATCACACATGATGTAACACTGGATCAAAATTATACCGTAGGTGCATCCAAAACATTTGCACTGGGTACAGGGGCCATATTTACTGTTGACCCGGCAAGAACCTTTACAATAGCAGGAAATGCTGATTTCACCGGCAAACCAGTAACAATCAAATCTGATATTACAGGAACAGGTTCACTGGGCCAGGTAACCGGTACATTAACCGGCGCTACCAATGTAACAGTAGAAAGATATATTCCTAACAATGGCTTCAGAAGCTGGAG
>APMI01000299.1_pt1 | contig 22341 bp, 16 predicted proteins | sample 667938 | NCBI WGS metagenome assembly APMI01 (sample SAMN01084076, study PRJNA167559) | wastewater metagenome | biome: Wastewater | place: Denmark: Ejby Moelle, Odense | collected 2011-11-28
TCGAGGCGGGCCGAGATCGCGTGGAGGCCTTCGTCCGGGACCACGGCGCGGGCTTCGACCTCTCCGACATCCCCGAGGACCGCCTGGGCGTGCGCGAGTCCATCCTCGGGCGCATGGAACGGCACGGGGGCACGGCCAAGATCCGCCGTCTCGAGGGCGGCACCGAGGTGGAGCTGTGCCTGCCGGTGCCGGCCCCCGACTCCGAACCGCGCCCAGCCAGCAACGGCGCCGCGGCCCCGCAACCCCCGGAACCGTCATCCCCGCCGCCGGGGTCATCCCCGCCGCCGGGGTCATCCCCGGCATCGTCATCCCCGGCGGAGCAACCCGCCAGCCAGGTCGAGGAGGCCACCGCATGAACAGCGCACCGATTCGCCTGGTTCTCGTGGACGACCACCGGATGTTCCGTACCGGCGTCAAATCCGAACTGGCCGAGGTCGGCAGTGGCCCTTCCGGCGCGGGGGCCCGACTGGAGGTCGTCGGGGAGGGTGCCGATGTCGAGCAGGCCGCTGCGGTCATCACCGAGCAGCGGCCCGATGTCGTCCTGCTCGACGTGCACCTGCCCGGCGGCAACGGCCACGGCGGCGCCGACGTGATCGCCGCCTGTCGCGAGGTGACCACGCCCACCGGCGGGCCCGTGCGCTTCCTGGCGTTGTCGGTCTCGGATGCCGCCGAGGATGTGATCTCGGTGATCCGGGCGGGCGCGCGGGGCTATGTCACCAAGACCATCTCGCCCACCGACCTGGTCACGGCCGTGCGGCGGGTGGCCGACGGGGACGCCGTGTTCTCGCCGCGGCTGGCCGGCTTCGTGCTCGACGCGTTCGGCGCCGCGGCCGGCGAGGTCGCCGAGGTCGATGAGGAACTCGACCGGCTCTCCGCCCGAGAGCGCGAGGTGATGCGGCTGATTGCGCGGGGCTACCAATACAAGGAGGTGGCCAAGGAGCTGTTCATCTCCGTCAAGACGGTGGAGACGCACGTGTCCAGCGTGCTGCGCAAGCTTCAGCTGTCGAGCCGGCACGAGCTGACGGCCTGGGCGATGCACCGCCACCTGCTGTGATCGGCGATCCGGTGGGCGCCGGCGGATTCTCCGGGAGGCCGACCGCCTGATCGCCCGCCGAGAGGCGGGCCAGCGTCCCGATTAGGGTGGGCTGCATGGTCCAGGCATTCCAGATCCTCGGCATCGTCCACATCGGCGTCGCGGCGCTCATCGTCGCCGGCTATGTGCTCACGCTCTCGTCGAGTCGGATGCACCCGCTGATGACGTGGTCCGCGCGGGCTCAACTGCTGCTCGGTCTGGCCCTGGTCGGGCTGGCCGAGGGTGGCGACGTGATGACCCTCAACCACACCTGGGTGGCGCTGAAGCTGATCGTCGCGGTGGCTGTGGTGGCGTGTTGCGAGATCGCGAACGCCCGCGCCCGCAAGGGCAGGCCGGCGCCGATGTTCGCGCACGTCGCCCTGACGCTCACGCTGGTCAACATCCTGCTCGCCTACTCGCCGCTGCACTGAGCCTGGCGGCCGGCGCGGCCCGCCTCATCGGGCCGCCAGCCACCTGCGGCGTACCTCAGCCCAGCTCGACCCAGTAGCGACGCTTGCCATCGACGACTTTCTCCAGCCGGCCGCCGTTGCGTTCGATCGTGGCGGCCGACGCGGCGTTGTCGTCGTCGCAGGTCACCAGCGCGCGGTCGATCCCCAGGTCGCAGGCCCGCTCCAGACCCTGGCGCAGTGCCTCGGTGGCTACGCCGCGGCGGCGCTCCGAGGGCCGCACGGAGTAGCCGATGTGGCCGCCCTCGCGAAGCAGCCAGTCGTTGAGTTCGTGGCGCAGGGACAGCGACCCGAGGAAGTCGTCGCCGCGGACGATCCACAGCTTGCTGTCGGGCACGAAGCCGAGCGACGCGGCGAACGACCGGTCGATTCGGGCCCGCATGGCCGCGCAAAACGCGGCGAACTGCTGCGGGTCGGTCAGCTGGGCGGGCCGGAAGATCTCGCCGCGTACCTGGTCGTCGGGCATGTCGTCGGGGGCCAAGCCGGAGCCGTGCTGGTAGTCGCCCGCCGCAGCGAACTCGGCCGCCGCTTCCAGCCACGAGGAGTGATAGCCCACATCGGGGTCGACGAGCTCGATCACGGGGCCCTCCTGTTCGCTCCGACGACCATCGACGGTCACCAGAGCATCTCACCTGCTCATTTCCCCAGGTCGGGGATCGACGCCCGGCATCGATGGTCGTTGCTGGTCACGGACGCGGGCAGGGAACGGCCCGTGGGCTCCCGCCGGCGACGACGATCCGAAGGGGTACGTCGCGTGGCGGGACGCGCGCTGGACGAGGCGCGCCCCCACGGGCCGCGGTGGTCGCGGTGGATTGCCCACGGCCACCCGTCCGGTGCTGGTGCACGAACGAATGGCGCCTAAGCGGCGACCACCTCACGCGTCCGATAGTCAGTCACTATGCGGATCACCTCCTTTCCCGTGTCCGCAGACCGTACGTCGGAGGTGCGTCGCCTGGCAACGGTTTTAGGACGAGCTTCATCCCTTCGGAGGCCGGCAGGCTGGGCTCGAACCCGAAGGAACGGTAGAGGTGGCGGCCCGGCTCGTCGGCCATGAGGCACACGTAGGCCCCGGGCGGGGCGTTGTCGCGGATCCGGGTCAGGAGCGCGTCGAGGACCGCCGCGCCCAGCCCGCGGCGCTGGTGGGCCGGGTCGACCGCCATGTCGATGATGTGGAAGTACCAGCCCCCGTCGCCCAAGACTCGGCCCATCGCGACGGGGATGCCTGCGTCGTCGACGATGTGCAGCGCCCACCACGCCCCGTGCAGCCCTGCGGTCGCCTGCTCTGGTGTGCGCGCGCCCAAGCCGGCGAGGTCGCGGAGCCGGTTGTAGTGCTCAGCGTCCGGTGGCCCGCCGATCAACAGGTATCCCTCGGGGAGCGAGTCGGCCACCCTGGGAGGGTACGTCACCCCGCGCGGGAGGTTGGCGTCGTCCCGGCGTTGGTCGGGACCTCGCGCAGGGCGTTGGTGCCGCAATGCACGTCGCCGCCAAACTGGTGCAGCGTGAACCAGGTGTCGATCGAGTGCACCTTGAGGCCGGCACCGGAGAGGACCTTGTTCACCTCCGCCGCGAAGGCGTCCTTGCCGTCGATCACCGGACCGAACGTCGTGGGCGCCAGGTAGTCGGTGCCATGCAACACCCCGTTGATGGCGTTCGGCAGCAGGAACGCTGTCTTGAAGACGGCCTCGGCAGGCGCCGCCGGGACAGCCGGGAGGCCGGCTGCGTTGCCGGGCGCAGCGCTACCGCCCCGGCTGAGGAAGGGCATGTCGGCGCCGTCGCCCTCGATCGGCCCGGCCCCCTCCATGGTGGGGTTCTTGTGGACCAGCACGGGCACCTTGACGATCTCGTCCTGCGCCAACCCGCCCACGCGCTGGGAGAGCGCCGCCACCGCGGCGTCGATGGCGTTCTGCGCGACCTTGGTCCGGGTCTGCACCTCCGGGTCGGCCAGGACTGCGTCGATGCTGCGCGGAGTGGGGGCGGCGAACGGACCGACGCGCTCGCGACTGAACACGTTGACGCCGCCCTTGCCCTGCTCCTTGAGGCGCTGCAGCACGGCCAGGCCGTCGGTGGGCGAGGCGACCAGGAGCTTCCAGCCCCGCTTGCTGCTGGCCGGTGCCAGGCCGAGGATCTCATCGACGTGGCTCACGGCACTCCACGACGTGTCCGCATACAGCGGATCGATGCCTTGGGCCTTGAGCAGCCCCGTGTAGCGGGCGGACAGCAACTCGGGCTTGGCGGGGTCGCGTCCGATGACCACGACGTTCTTGCCGTCCGGTCCTGGGAAGGACTCGATGTTGCCGGTGCCGTTGTACGTCGAGGCGTCCTCGGTCTGGAAGGGCCGCAGCACCGCCACACCCGGTCCCATCTGCCGGAACCACTGCTCCATCCCCGCGGCGTTGCGGTCGGCCAGCAGGAGCACACTCACGGAGTGGACGGCCTCACCACGGCGTACGGCGGCGTACATCGGCTCGAAGTGATCCTGGGCCCAACTATCCGCCACGGTGGGTGCGGTCAGGTTGGTGTAAGGGACATTCACGCTGGCGGCTGCCGCGGTCAGATCGCGGACCGCGTCCTGGTGGAGCTGGCCAGATCCATTGACCAGAGTTTGCGGACCTTGTCGAGCTGAGAGTGCGTCAGCAGCGGGGCCACCTGCATCGCGTGGCTGGCGGTCAAGGCCGCCTGTCCGGGCGGTGTGGCCGTGGCGGTGAGGTCCAGCTTCCCGTCCCAGGTGGCGCTGCGGATGGTGCGGGCCTCCACGGCCAGCTCGACGCCGGTCTTGAGCTGGGCGCCGGTCACGGGCAGCGCACCGGTGACGGCGCGCCAGGTCGATCCCTCTTTCACGAACAGCCGGGCCGTCCCGGTGGGCGCCTTGAGCTGCACGCTGCCGGTGGCCTCGTCGGCCAGGCCCGGGTGTTGCACGCGCACCTTGGCCAGATCCGCCTCGTCGTCGGCCCCGTTGACGGTTTCATCGGCGGCGTCGGCCCACGCGGCGTACGCCTTCTCGGCCACGGTCGGCACCGAGACCGGGCAGCTGCGATCGTCGTCGTCGAGGTTGGGCAAGACCACGGATTCCCCGGTCAGCGTCAGGGTCGGAGCGGTGGTGGTGGTGCTTGTCGGATTCGCGGGGGTTTGTCCCGCGCAGCCGCTCACCGCTGCGAGGGTGAATGCCGAAGCCAGGGCCACAGAGACTCGCGTGTGCATGGCCTCATTGTGAGCGATGCCGGCACACGCGAGAAATACACGCCCTGCCTGATGGGGCTGCACGCCCACGGAGGCTCATCCCCGCGTGTGCGGGGAATGCGCTGGGCGGGCGACCCGGGCTCTCTGCGCCAGGGGATCATCCCCGCGTGTGCGGGGAATGCCTGGCCGGCGAGGATGTGCCGATCACGGTCGAGGGATCATCCCCGCGTGTGCGGGGAATGCAACCGCGGCGACTACGGCATCATCGATGAACTCGGATCATCCCCGCGTGTGCGGGGAATGCCTGCTGTCCAAGGCTCCGAACTTGAAGCTCGAGGGATCATCCCCGCGTGTGCGGGGAATGCGCGCATCAGGCCACGTCCGCTCGAGAGTGGTCGGGATCATCCCCGCGTGTGCGGGGAATGCGTCACCGTCCAGGAAGCCGCCCTGCTGCAAAGCGGATCATCCCCGCGTGTGCGGGGAATGCGCCGTACGCGTCGCTGTGCTCGCTGAGCCGCAGGGATCATCCCCGCGTGTGCGGGGAATGCGCGGCCTGGTCCGCGATCTTGCGGTTCCAGTACGGATCATCCCCGCGTGTGCGGGGAATGCTGGGCGTTCGCGTACTTGGCGCCAACGCCGCGGGGATCATCCCCGCGTGTGCGTGGAATGCGAAGCCGGGGGCCCGGCCGGCGCGGCGACCGCGGGATCATCCCCGCGTGTGCGGGGAATGCTTACCAGTGCCCACCGACATCACCCCGTTCGACGGATCATCCCCGCGAGTGCGGGGAATGCCTGCGAGACTGTGCTTGCTGGTAGGCCTGCGCGGGATCATCCCCGCGTGTGCGGGGAATGCTTCAGGATGGTCTGAACTCGCGGGCTCAATGACGGATCATCCCCGCGTGTGCGGGGAATGCCTTCCTGGGGATATCGCAGTAGCGCCCCGAGCAGGATCATCCCCGCGTGTGCGGGGAATGCGACACGGTCAGGTGGTGACCCGTGGCCGGGTCCGGATCATCCCCGCGTGTGCGGGGAATGCTCCCTGACCCCAGCCGACCCGGCAACGTCGGCGGGATCATCCCCGCGTGTGCGGGGAATGCGGCCCGCTAATCCCGCTCGAAATTGCCACCTACGGATCATCCCCGCGTGTGCGGGGAATGCGACCAGCGACGGCCGGGGCCTGACCATGACATAGGATCATCCCCGCGTGTGCGGGGAATGCACCGGGACGTTTCAGCTCCTCTTCGAGGACCACGGATCATCCCCGCGTGTGCGGGGAATGCCCCCGCCGCGCGGTCCCGCAGCAGCTGGGCGGCGGATCATCCCCGCGTGTGCGGGGAATGCCTGGTCGCCAGGTCGTCGACGGACGGGCTGGCCGGATCATCCCCGCGTGTGCGGGGAATGCGCGGCCATCATCGTCTCCTTCTGCGAGGGGTAGGGATCATCCCCGCGTGTGCGGGGAATGCCGGGTGGGTTTGACGGACGCTGACGACGGCGCAGGATCATCCCCGCGTGTGCGGGGAATGCTCGACCGCCGCGTTTGACGCCCACCGGCAGGGCGGATCATCCCCGCGTGTGCGGGGAATGCCTGCCAGTGTTCCCTCGCGACGCGGTCGGGACGGGATCATCCCCGCGTGTGCGGGGAATGCCGCGATGCCCAATGCGGGGCATGCCATCGCGGAGGATGATCCCCGCGTGTGCGGGGAATGCCTCGTCCCGACGTTCGGCATCACCGACCCGACGGGATCATCCCCGCGTGTGCGGGGAATGCGAAGGGGCGGCACTAATGGCCCGGGTCGACCGCGGATCATCCCCGCGTGTGCGGGGAATGCGAGGCGAAGAAGTCCACTGGCGCGGTTGTCGACGGATCATCCCCGCGTGTGCGGGGAATGCCCACCCAGGGGGAGCGTCGACTCGAAAGGCCGGGGATCATCCCCGCGTGTGCGGGGAATGCTACGGTCACCTGTTCCGGGCGGACCGGGACCGGGGATCATCCCCGCGTGTGCGGGGAATGCCGGCGGAGGCGCCGGCCGTGTCGGTCCCGGCCGGGATCATCCCCGCGTGTGCGGGGAATGCTTCAGGCAGGCTTTGCAGGTCGGGACGCCCCGCGGATCATCCCCGCGTGTGCGGGGAATGCGCTCATGGCTGCCCCGTGCACTTCAGGCACGCCGGATCATCCCCGCGTGTGCGGGGAATGCGTCCATCGACGACGGCCGCCGCGGCATGGAGTAGGATCATCCCCGCGTGTGCGGGGAATGCAGGAACGCACGACCGTAGACCATGCGATCACGGGGATCATCCCCGCGTGTGCGGGGAATGCTCCAGGGCGGCGGTGTACTGCGGGAATCGCGCCGGATCATCCCCGCGTGTGCGGGGAATGCGCCGCCCACCCGAGAGTCATGCCAACCTCGTCGGGATCATCCCCGCGTGTGCGGGGAATGCACCGCCCAGCACGTCAAGGCCGATGAGGTGTCGGGATCATCCCCGCGTGTGCGGGGAATGCGGCGTCAAGGCGGCGGCGGGGTCGGTGGGGTCCGGATCATCCCCGCGTGTGCGGGGAATGCTCCGTCCCAACGATGACCGCTTCCTTCTCGGTCGGATCATCCCCGCGTGTGCGGGGAATGCCATGGCAGAACCGGCAGGAGGTGCTCCGGGCCGGGATCATCCCCGCGTGTGCGGGGAATGCGCCCAGATCACGAACGGCGTCCCCTCATTGCCGGGATCATCCCCGCGTGTGCGGGGAATGCCCCGGCGCTGCGCGCGACGCAACACCTGGTCGAGGATCATCCCCGCGTGTGCGGGGAATGCGTGGCCGGCACCCCGGACATCGTCACCCGCGACGGATCATCCCCGCGTGTGCGGGGAATGCGCCGCCAATGCTTCGGTCTCGACCCGGGCCGCGGGATCATCCCCGCGTGTGCGGGGAATGCTTTCACGGAGGTGGAGGCGCTCCTCGGCGCCACGGATCATCCCCGCGTGTGCGGGGAATGCGCTACGCCAAGCCGAAGGTCTACGACCAGCAGCGGATCATCCCCGCGTGTGCGGGGAATGCCGAGACGCCACATACGCATCGGCGCTAGGCGGGGGATCATCCCCGCGTGTGCGGGGAATGCATGTCGAACGTAAACGACTGGCCCTTGCCGAACGGATCATCCCCGCGTGTGCGGGGAATGCAGCGGGACGTTTCAGCTCCTGTTCGAGGACAACGGATCATCCCCGCGTGTGCGGGGAATGCCCCTCGGCACGTACGAACTCATCGGGCCGATGAGGATCATCCCCGCGTGTGCGGGGAATGCTCACCGACTATCAGGCGGAGGCGCTGCGGACGAGGATCATCCCCGCGTGTGCGGGGAATGCATGGGCGCAAGGTTGGCGCTGAACAGCGGGAAGGGATCATCCCCGCGTGTGCGGGGAATGCACCTCAGCGTCCTCGCAGGTCACGAGGCGGATCGGATCATCCCCGCGTGTGCGGGGAATGCCGAGTACGTCGTCGAGTGGGCCATGGCGCACGGAGGATCATCCCCGCGTGTGCGGGGAATGCCGGCAACGGTCAGACCCCGCGGCGATGGTGGAGGGATCATCCCCGCGTGTGCGGGGAATGCAACCTCGGCCTGGACCTCGGGGATGACATCGACGGATCATCCCCGCGTGTGCGGGGAATGCAAAAGCAATGGTCAGGGCTCTAGGGCTCGTCCAGGATCATCCCCGCGTGTGCGGGGAATGCCCGCCGCCAGTCGTCGCGGCCGGGACGGTGGTCGGATCATCCCCGCGTGTGCGGGGAATGCATCATGTCCGTGACCTCGGCGGTCGGCAGGTTGGGATCATCCCCGCGTGTGCGGGGAATGCTGCGCATGGTCAGTACGCCTTCCCGTGGAGGTAGGATCATCCCCGCGTGTGCGGGGAATGCCGCGGTTCCCGGATCTGACTGGAGATGTGGCGTGGATCATCCCCGCGTGTGCGGGGAATGCGTCCCCTCCGGCCCGGCAGCGAGGGTGTACCCCGGATCATCCCCGCGTGTGCGGGGAATGCCGCGAGGCCGCCGGATACGACTGGCGGACGCGCGGATCATCCCCGCGTGTGCGGGGAATGCCTTCACCAGCGAGCAGCTCGCCGAACTCGTCGAGGATCATCCCCGCGTGTGCGGGGAATGCACGGCGACCAGCGCCCCAGCCGTGAGTGTGGAGGGATCATCCCCGCGTGTGCGGGGAATGCCTGGGCGGCAAGGACTACAAGAAGATGCGCCAGGGATCATCCCCGCGTGTGCGGGGAATGCGCCACCGTCGATGGGGAACACGGACCCGTCGCCGGATCATCCCCGCGTGTGCGGGGAATGCCCGCCGAGGGGTAGCGTGGCCATGAAGGGCCGGGGATCATCCCCGCGTGTGCGGGGAATGCCGTCGCGCTGCTGACGGGAACGACGTCCGATCGGGATCATCCCCGCGTGTGCGGGGAATGCAGTTCCGCGCGGAGCGCCTGGACGATGGGTTGAGGATCATCCCCGCGTGTGCGGGGAATGCGAGCTTCCGGAGAAGCGCACGATCTTGACCCAGGGATCATCCCCGCGTGTGCGGGGAATGCTCGATGCGGCGGATCACGATGTCACGGTCGACGGGATCATCCCCGCGTGTGCGGGGAATGCAGTCTCCTGGGGATCTCATCCCCGTCGCGGGTGGGATCATCCCCGCGTGTGCGGGGAATGCGGATACTTCTCCGACGACGGCGTGAAGGAGGTCGGATCATCCCCGCGTGTGCGGGGAATGCACCGGTGGCACGCCATCGCTGATGCCCTCATCGGGATCATCCCCGCGTGTGCGGGGAATGCCGGCCAGGCCTCCGTGCACGACGATCTGTCGGGGGATCATCCCCGCGTGTGCGGGGAATGCCTGCCTCTGACGCGTAGTGTGCGAGCTGTGACGGGATCATCCCCGCGTGTGCGGGGAATGCGATGGTCGCGCCGTGGTCGATCGCGGCGCGTACGGATCATCCCCGCGTGTGCGGGGAATGCGAGCGGCACATACGCCTTGTTCGTGGCGACTACGGATCATCCCCGCGTGTGCGGGGAATGCAGGATGCTGTCCGACGTCCCGGTGCCAGGACCCGGATCATCCCCGCGTGTGCGGGGAATGCCCGACCCGACGCGGCGCGCCTTGAGCGCCGGCAGGATCATCCCCGCGTGTGCGGGGAATGCCGTCGTCCGGCACCCCAGCCATGCACCACTTAAGGATCATCCCCGCGTGTGCGGGGAATGCAATCCTGCGGGCGGTCACGGTTGCCCCTTGCACGGATCATCCCCGCGTGTGCGGGGAATGCGACCCACAGCAACGGAATCCATGCGGGGGCTGTGGGATCATCCCCGCGTGTGCGGGGAATGCACTGGCATGCGAGAGTTCTGACTCATGTTCATAGGATCATCCCCGCGTGTGCGGGGAATGCAAGCTTGACCGCGCCAGACATCAGCCGGCGACCGGATCATCCCCGCGTGTGCGGGGAATGCGCCTGACGGATGGCTTCGAGCCGGTTCTCGCCAGGGATCATCCCCGCGTGTGCGGGGAATGCCATCCGGCCGCGGAATCACCCTTCGTCTGCTGAGGATCATCCCCGCGTGTGCGGGGAATGCGGCTCTTCGAGGTAGAACCGTGCGGCCTCGGCCGGATCATCCCCGCGTGTGCGGGGAATGCGGGCTGCGTATGCCATCGACGTGGCGTTCCGGGGGATCATCCCCGCGTGTGCGGGGAATGCCTGGCGCCCGGATCGTCGATCGCGTCGGCGTCCGGATCATCCCCGCGTGTGCGGGGAATGCATGACCAAAGCCATCGACGACGACGTCTGCCCGGGATCATCCCCGCGTGTGCGGGGAATGCAACGCCCGGGCCATGTCTGAACTCGGTAGGAACGGATCATCCCCGCGTGTGCGGGGAATGCGCGTTGACGCCCGGAGCACCGAACGCCGTGTCCGGATCATCCCCGCGTGTGCGGGGAATGCCGAAGACGATTGGGAGATGGCGCGATGACCGAGGGATCATCCCCGCGTGTGCGGGGAATGCTGACCGCGTACGCCCGAGGCAACTCCTCCAACGGGATCATCCCCGCGTGTGCGGGGAATGCCCCCGAACTCTCAGGCCCGCCAGCGTGCGGGCCGGATCATCCCCGCGTGTGCGGGGAATGCAGCCAGGCCCTTCCGAGGCTCGCCCCATCGAAGGGATCATCCCCGCGTGTGCGGGGAATGCATCTCGTCGGATGTGACGTCCGAGATGCGGGACGGATCATCCCCGCGTGTGCGGGGAATGCTCATCCAGGCGGCGACGCCGCTGATCCAGGTGCGGATCATCCCCGCGTGTGCGGGGAATGCTCGCCCTGCCCGCCGGCCAAGACCCTGGTCACCGGATCATCCCCGCGTGTGCGGGGAATGCTTGTCCACCGCGAACGTGAGCGACGACACGCCGGGATCATCCCCGCGTGTGCGGGGAATGCCGTGTCGGGTTCGCCGACCGCTTCGGCGAGGGCGGATCATCCCCGCGTGTGCGGGGAATGCGACGCCGGTCGGGACCGCGAGGGTGCCGTCACAGGATCATCCCCGCGTGTGCGGGGAATGCGAACACATTGTCACCGTTGCCAGGTTCGGAGATCGGATCATCCCCGCGTGTGCGGGGAATGCCCGCCGCCAGTCGTCGCGGCCGGCACCGTCGTCGGATCATCCCCGCGTGTGCGGGGAATGCCACCGGATTCCCGATACGGGGTTGTCGTGGCCGGGATCATCCCCGCGTGTGCGGGGAATGCGATGCGCTGAAGAATGTCGGCGACCCTGCGAAGGGATCATCCCCGCGTGTGCGGGGAATGCGAGCGTGCACCCGGACCTGAGGACCACCCACGGGGATCATCCCCGCGTGTGCGGGGAATGCCTCGCTGCCGATGGTCGGGTTGATGACGTGCTGGGATCATCCCCGCGTGTGCGGGGAATGCGTTCACGTTCCTGCGCAACGACGCCGAGTACACGGGATCATCCCCGCGTGTGCGGGGAATGCGGTTTGACGACCGCTCAGTCGGCGTTCAAGCAGGGATCATCCCCGCGTGTGCGGGGAATGCTGCGGCATCGGCTGTCGGTGCGGCGCTTCGGGCGGATCATCCCCGCGTGTGCGGGGAATGCGACGCCCGGGTCGCCGTGAACGTGACGCAACACGGATCATCCCCGCGTGTGCGGGGAATGCGGCGGGGTCGGGATTCGCCACGGAGGCGCCGCCGGATCATCCCCGCGTGTGCGGGGAATGCTGGCGGACCTCATCGACGAGGCGACGTCGTGAGGGATCATCCCCGCGTGTGCGGGGAATGCCTTCCGCGTGTCAGCGACCGTCCCGGCGAGGACGGATCATCCCCGCGTGTGCGGGGAATGCGTGCTCGATGGCGTCGGGGTGGTCAGCGACGTAGGATCATCCCCGCGTGTGCGGGGAATGCCACCAGCGGCCCGGGTCGGCGGTGCCCTTGCGCGGATCATCCCCGCGTGTGCGGGGAATGCCTGTTGACGATGGCACCCTGCGGCAGCGCCTCAGGATCATCCCCGCGTGTGCGGGGAATGCCCCGCAAGGCTGCGGTGAGTGATATCACGCCGAGGATCATCCCCGCGTGTGCGGGGAATGCAGTAGACCGCGTAACCGACAGCCGACGCGGACGGGATCATCCCCGCGTGTGCGGGGAATGCGGCGATGCCCTGGGCCATCGCCCAGGCAAAGTCGGATCATCCCCGCGTGTGCGGGGAATGCGTGTTCGCCTGGTTGAGCTTGTCGTTCGAGACGGGATCATCCCCGCGTGTGCGGGGAATGCTGTCCGACAGCTACGAGGCGTACTACCAGGCCAGGATCATCCCCGCGTGTGCGGGGAATGCGTGAAGGGCCTGGAGGACGAGCAGATCGACAGCGGATCATCCCCGCGTGTGCGGGGAATGCGTGATCCGCGCATACGAGGCCAACGGGTGGCACGGATCATCCCCGCGTGTGCGGGGAATGCGGCCTTCTCGTTCGCGTGTAGCCCGGTGGCCTGGGATCATCCCCGCGTGTGCGGGGAATGCGCATGAGCATCCTGATTGCGGGCACCGGGGTTGGGATCATCCCCGCGTGTGCGGGGAATGCCCGACTGGATCGCCGCAGTCGATGCCGGGTCGGGGATCATCCCCGCGTGTGCGGGGAATGCTGCCACGCCAGTTCGCCCCGCTCCCGCAGCACGGGATCATCCCCGCGTGTGCGGGGAATGCCGCCAGCATGACGTCCACGACGCTCAACGTTCCGGATCATCCCCGCGTGTGCGGGGAATGCGCCTGCCGTACGGCCTCTAGGGCGATCCAGGTCGGATCATCCCCGCGTGTGCGGGGAATGCGCTCCGCTGGCGATGGGCCTGGGCTGTGTCGGGGGATCACCCCCGCGTGTGCGGGGAATGCGCCCCATAGCGGACCCTCCAAGATCGGCACACCGGATCATCCCCGCGTGTGCGGGGAATGCATGACGAAAACTGGCGCCGACAGCGCACTATTCGGATCATCCCCGCGTGTGCGGGGAATGCGCGAGGCCCTTCGGTGAAGGGCCTTCGACGACCGGATCATCCCCGCGTGTGCGGGGAATGCAATGAGCTGCTTGAGTTTCGCCAGCGTCTCGACGGATCATCCCCGCGTGTGCGGGGAATGCGTACTGAAGGCGGTCGGCCCACTCGTCGACCAGGGATCATCCCCGCGTGTGCGGGGAATGCTCCCGCCAACGAAGCGAGCTGTCCACGGCAAAGGGATCATCCCCGCGTGTGCGGGGAATGCACGACCTCGCCCGGATCCGGGTCCGTCACGGCCGGATCATCCCCGCGTGTGCGGGGAATGCTTGAACAGGTTGGCGGCGATCGTGCTGGTGACGGGATCATCCCCGCGTGTGCGGGGAATGCCCGCCGAGGTTGATCGCCCAGGATCCGTCCTGCGGATCATCCCCGCGTGTGCGGGGAATGCCTTCCACGATCCGGTCCAGCTCGCTCTTGATCGGGATCATCCCCGCGTGTGCGGGGAATGCCGTGCGGAGAATTGAAGGGGTCGAATATAGTCCGGATCATCCCCGCGTGTGCGGGGAATGCCTGGTGGAGCGGCGTCCCCAACCCGGTCGCCGGGGATCATCCCCGCGTGTGCGGGGAATGCATGGGGTCGCGGCTCTGGTGGGCCGAGTTCAGGGGATCATCCCCGCGTGTGCGGGGAATGCCCCAGGGTGGATCGCGGGTCCGGCGAGACCGTGGATCATCCCCGCGTGTGCGGGGAATGCAGGCGGTCCAGCAGGTCATCGAACCCGACCGCCGGATCATCCCCGCGTGTGCGGGGAATGCCGTCGGCCGGTCACGGTCCATGAGGCGCAGTTCGGATCATCCCCGCGTGTGCGGGGAATGCCTGTCGCGGCGCTTGGCAACGTCGGTGGGCTGCGGATCATCCCCGCGTGTGCGGGGAATGCCCACCGCCCGGCCGGGGTGGTGGTGTCGATGTCGGATCATCCCCGCGTGTGCGGGGAATGCCGCCGAAGCCGGTGCCTTTGAGCGTGTACCCCGAGGATCATCCCCGCGTGTGCGGGGAATGCTCGGTCGCCGCGCGCTGCATCTGCACGGCCCAGGGATCATCCCCGCGTGTGCGGGGAATGCGGCGGTCAGCACGTCGGCGGCGACCGCTGACACGGATCATCCCCGCGTGTGCGGGGAATGCGACACCTCAGCGGCCACCGGCGAGACCACCACGGGATCATCCCCGCGTGTGCGGGGAATGCGGACCCCAGCCCTATCGGGTTGGGCAGGATGATGGATCATCCCCGCGTGTGCGGGGAATGCGGTCCCCGGCTGCCCCCCGCCAGCCCGCCAGATGGATCATCCCCGCGTGTGCGGGGAATGCGGCGTCAAGGCGGCGGCGGGGTCGGTGGGGTCCGGATCATCCCCGCGTGTGCGGGGAATGCGCATACCATTCGCCAGCATCATTCTGCGTGAACGGATCATCCCCGCGTGTGCGGGGAATGCTCATGATCACCCGGAACGCGGGCCGCACCGTGGGATCATCCCCGCGTGTGCGGGGAATGCGCCTCCGCGATGAACAACGACACCGGGGTGGTGGGATCATCCCCGCGTGTGCGGGGAATGCCGTCGAGATAACCTGCCCGTCATGGGAGCCCCGGGATCATCCCCGCGTGTGCGGGGAATGCCCTCACGGTGACCGATCAGGCGGGTGCGTCGCGGGATCATCCCCGCGTGTGCGGGGAATGCCATGGTGCGCTGATGGGTGGCGTGAGGGGGTCCGGATCATCCCCGCGTGTGCGGGGAATGCGATGGGGATCCCGCACGCCTCGGCGACGTACCGGGATCATCCCCGCGTGTGCGGGGAATGCTCAATCACGCGCGTGTCGTGCGACTGGGACTGGGGATCATCCCCGCGTGTGCGGGGAATGCGCGAACGTGCCGACCGTCGCCCGAGGCGATCGTCGGATCATCCCCGCGTGTGCGGGGAATGCTTGTGCATGTTGATCGTGACCGACAGGGCGTGCGGATCATCCCCGCGTGTGCGGGGAATGCGCGTCCTCGTCGGTCCATTCGTCCTTGATCGACGGATCATCCCCGCGTGTGCGGGGAATGCAGGCGGTCCAGCAGGTCATCGAACCCGACCGCCGGATCATCCCCGCGTGTGCGGGGAATGCGCCAGCAGGGCGGCAATAGTCGCTTACCCGACCGGATCATCCCCGCGTGTGCGGGGAATGCGCCGAGTCGTACGCCGAGGAGTACGCCCCGGTGGGATCATCCCCGCGTGTGCGGGGAATGCCTCGCCAAGGACGGCATGCAGATGGTCGGCCCGGGATCATCCCCGCGTGTGCGGGGAATGCTTGATCGAGACGAAGCCGATCAACGTGGAGGTCGGATCATCCCCGCGTGTGCGGGGAATGGGTGTACCGCAGGAAGTCCGGGAACCCGAGGCCCGGATCATCCCCGCGTGTGCGGGGAATGCGCGATACCCCAGTTGTCGTCACGGGCCGCGGTCGGATCATCCCCGCGTGTGCGGGGAATGCAACGCCGACCCGCAATCCCTCACCATCGGCGGCGGATCATCCCCGCGTGTGCGGGGAATGCTGGAGCAACCCGGGTGAGACGGTCCTGACGCCGGGATCATCCCCGCGTGTGCGGGGAATGCGGTCGACGAGCTGAACCTCGCCGAGGCACAGGCGGATCATCCCCGCGTGTGCGGGGAATGCTCATCCGGGACTACCGCTGCCCCGGATGTGAACGGATCATCCCCGCGTGTGCGGGGAATGCCGGACGATGATCTGGTCGCCGTCGAGGCCGGTCGGATCATCCCCGCGTGTGCGGGGAATGCGAGACATGACCGCCGCGCCCGGCGTTGCGCCCGGGATCATCCCCGCGTGTGCGGGGAATGCCCGGATCCGGTCGCCGACGTGGTGCTCTACCAGGGATCATCCCCGCGTGTGCGGGGAATGCTTCGCCGGGGCCGCGAAAACCCCCGGGCTCTCGGGATCATCCCCGCGTGTGCGGGGAATGCGACGGCAAGACGCGGACCATGCTGATCGGGCACGGATCATCCCCGCGTGTGCGGGGAATGCGACGACACCTATGAAGTGCACGATTACCTGGACGGATCATCCCCGCGTGTGCGGGGAATGCCGCTGCGGCGATCCTCTACGGCGACGAACTCGGGGATCATCCCCGCGTGTGCGGGGAATGCTGACGCCTGCCGGGTGGTGAGGTCGTTCGTCGAGGGATCATCCCCGCGTGTGCGGGGAATGCGGCTTCACCCCCACGCAGGCGCTGCAAAACATCGGATCATCCCCGCGTGTGCGGGGAATGCTTGAAGAACCTGCTCGACGTCATCGTCGAGACGGGATCATCCCCGCGTGTGCGGGGAATGCATCCCGCGTCGAGACGCTCTGGTCGAACCGGCCGGATCATCCCCGCGTGTGCGGGGAATGCGGCTACTTCTCCGACGACGGCGTGAAGGAAGTCGGATCATCCCCGCGTGTGCGGGGAATGCGTTGGTCATGCCGTACCGCCCTCGCGCACGGCGGGATCATCCCCGCGTGTGCGGGGAATGCCGTCGTCGTCCCCGCGAGCGACGCGCCCACCAGGGATCATCCCCGCGTGTGCGGGGAATGCCTACCAGTGCCAAGCGACATCACCCCGTTCGACGGATCATCCCCGCGTGTGCGGGGAATGCTCCGGTCAGCGGATCAGCATGGGCGCCGCCGCCGGATCATCCCCGCGTGTGCGGGGAATGCCCAGTCGCTGGGTCGGTCTCGATGGGCACGTAGGGATCATCCCCGCGTGTGCGGGGAATGCGACGCCCGGGTCGCCGTGAACGTGACGCAACACGGATCATCCCCGCGTGTGCGGGGAATGCCTGTTCGAGCACGCGCAGCGCGAGCGCTCTGAGGGATCATCCCCGCGTGTGCGGGGAATGCTACGGCCTCGCCCACGTCGTCGTCCTCGCCGCGGGATCATCCCCGCGTGTGCGGGGAATGCGATCGCCGAGCTGGGGCACGACCGGGCAGCAACGGATCATCCCCGCGTGTGCGGGGAATGCTTGCGGTGCCGCCTGGCGAAGATCGATGACAGGGGATCATCCCCGCGTGTGCGGGGAATGCTCATCACGCCCCCCAGTGGTCGCGGAACTCGCGGGATCATCCCCGCGTGTGCGGGGAATGCGCCAGCCCAAGCCCCGCCATCCCCCGCCTCGCCGGATCATCCCCGCGTGTGCGGGGAATGCCTGATGCCGGTCCCGCTCATGCCGCCACGACCGGGATCATCCCCGCGTGTGCGGGGAATGCAAGCCAGCCACGACGCACCCGACAAGGGGATAAGGATCATCCCCGCGTGTGCGGGGAATGCTCTCGGAAGCCGGCTCGGTCTCGGTATGCCGGGGGATCATCCCCGCGTGTGCGGGGAATGCCGACGAGCACGGCGGAGGCGCCGGCCGTGCCGGGGATCATCCCCGCGTGTGCGGGGAATGCGCGACGGGCGCGATCGGTGCCCTCGTGCTCGGAGGATCATCCCCGCGTGTGCGGGGAATGCTCGCTGGAGCGGCTGAAGGGGCAGGGCCATGCCGTTCTTGATTCGGTTGTGATGGTTGTGACCTGGGCGTTATGCGATCAGTTCGAGGAAGCGGTGCGGGTCGCGGAAGATGGCGCGGGTGGCGGCGGCGATGTTGTCGGCTCCGGCGAGGCGATGCAGGCTGATCGCGATGTTGGTCATGGTGGCCTTGACCTGTGCTGATGTCCCGGTTCGGGTGGTGGCAGCGTCTTCACCGAAGGTCACATCACGGACCCAGTGGAGCTGATTCTCGATGGTCCAGTGCCCGCGGATCATCGCCGCGAGCTCGGCGGGGTTGGTCTGCTCCCAGGTCATGTCGGTGATGGCGTACACGACTTCCCGGGTGGGATTCTTCCCATGGACCCGCCGGACGCGGGTCACTTGGATCGCCAGATGGGCATGAGGAAACCCGATGCCGCGCTGCACGGCGGTGACCTTGACGGTGCGCGTCTCAATCCGCCCGTGACCGCTGTTTGTGCTGTTCACGCCGGGGATCTGCGCCCAGGGCAGGGCAGCGAGGCGGGCTCGCAGCCTGGGCTGGTTGTCCTTGACTGTGAAGAGGTAGTGCGCCCGGCGGCGGTGCAGATAGGACGCGGCAGCGCGTTGAGTGTGCAACGCATCGACCGTGACCACCGCCCCGCGGATCGCGATCCGGTCCAGCAGCGGCGCCAGCATCGGAATCTCGTTGGTCTTGGCCGCCACGGCCAGCTGGGCCAACACCACCCCGCTACGGTGATCCACCGCGGCCAGCAGATGCTCACAGCGGCCATCGGCACCGATCGCTCCGCGCACCGATTTGCCGTCGACGGCGATCACCGGCTGACGACCGACGGGCCGTTCGGCGGCGCTACGCGCGGCGAGCCAGGCGCTGCACACCGCATCGAGCAGCTCGGCGTCGGCGGCCAACACCATCCGCCGCAACGTCGAGATCGCCGGCCTGCCCGGCCCTATCCCGATCCGCGACAAGACCGATCGGGGCAGGTCAGCGATCCACTGGGCGGCCGCAGCGTAGGAGGTCACCCCCGCGCAGGCGGCCGCGATCAATGCCGTCAATACAGCCGCGAAACCGATACCGTCGGCCCTGCGCACGACGGGGATCAGGCAACACGGACAGCACCTGAACGAGTTCGGGGATCTCCTCAGCGATCACCGGCGCCAGGCTTGGCGAGCGCCCAGCAACGAGAGACGATACGAACGCAGGCATGACGACCTCCACGGGCTCGGGTGACGTTAACACTCACTACGATCCCGTGACCGTCATGCCTGCCCATACACCCACGCCGGCGTGTCGTCACGCCGCCACGCCGACAACCCCAGAATGAACTGCCCCTGGCTGAAGGGGTTCCTGGCCCGGTGGATCATCCCCGCGTGTGCGGGGAATGCCTACCGCACGCGACCCGCTGGACCGGCGCCTTCGGATCATCCCCGCGTGTGCGGGGAATGCTCGGTCTTGCCCATGACGTCGAGCATCTCGGACGGATCATCCCCGCGTGTGCGGGGAATGCGGTGCGAAGCGGAACGCGTCTACAGCCAGGCCGGGATCATCCCCGCGTGTGCGGGGAATGCACGCTCGCTTTCGATCCGCTTCATACGCTGGGCGGATCATCCCCGCGTGTGCGGGGAATGCTACGCGTTCAATATCGAGGGATTGCAGGCGCAGGGATCATCCCCGCGTGTGCGGGGAATGCCGTGCCGTACTCCAGCGGACTAGAGAGGAGTCCGGATCATCCCCGCGTGTGCGGGGAATGCTGCGACACCGCCGCCACGCCCGCGTTCGAGGAGGGATCATCCCCGCGTGTGCGGGGAATGCGCCACGGCCTCGGTCGCCGCATCCTTGGCGGCCGGATCATCCCCGCGTGTGCGGGGAATGCGCGGTGAATGCCGCCAGCGCTGCCCGCTTCTGGATCATCCCCGCGTGTGCGGGGAATGCACTTGCTGACCTGCAGTGACGCACGTGACTTTACGTCATTGGCTTCGGTTTTGATCGCTGAGCGCGCCGGTACCGACTGGCCTTGCTCCATCCATGCCGCATCCCACCTGCCCCGTCGGTGGACTCGGTCGGGCGCAGCATCAGTTGAACCCCGTCGAAGTCTGTCGGCACCCAATCGTGACGATGCACGCGGAAGGCCAGGCGTTGCTCGCTACGCGCGCCGTACACCAGCAGCGCCCGGCCGTCCTTGGCGAGGTCGACCACCTCCTGCCACAGCAGGTCGCGCACCCTCGACGTCACGTAGCCGACGAAGACCCCGGGGCTGATCTCCACCAACCACCTGGTGAGGTAGCCACGCAGCCCGGCGGGGCAGGCCGTCAGGACGAGCACTACCACGGCACGTCCCAGTCGTCGTCGCCGTACGACGTCCCGCCGGCCACCTTGCGGTCCCCGCCGTCCCAGAGCTGCACGACGTCCCAGCTCGTCTCGACGTCCTCAGGTTCGTCGGGAAGGAGCAGCACCCGAATATCGCGGGAGCAGCGTTGCAGGATCTTGCCGTCGTAGACCGCATCCCGCACCGCCCGCCGCGTGTCTCCCGCGACGTCCTCCGGCTCACGCGACGCCACCTCGAATGCGACCGGGATGGCCACCTCGGCCTTGTAGAGGTCGGCGATGTCGTAGACGAAGGAACGATCGTGCCCGGTGTGCACGAACCCCAGACCCGGCGAGCAGCCCAACGCCACGATCACGGCGTGCGTGATCCCGTAGAGGCAGGTCGTCGCCGCCGAGAGCGCCTTGTTGACGGTGTCGGAGGCGTCGAAGTCGTCCGGCCGATAGTCGCGCCGGTTCCACTCGACGCCGTACGCCGCCGCCGCCTCCCGATAGGTGCGCCGCACCCGCGCGCCCTCCCGGCCGCGCAACTGCTGCATGGTCAGGCCGGAGACGTCCTCGCCGGGGAAGCGCAGGGCATACATGGCGCGGGCGACCCGCAGGCGGGACGACTGGTTCGTGACGGCGATGGCCTGCGCCTCCAGCAGCCGTGAGGAATGCGCCAGCGAGCGGCCGTGTGCGTAATAACGCACGCCCCGTTCGCCGACCCACACCGACGTCGAGCCGCTCTCCGCCAGCAGCATCATCGCCTGATGCGTCACTCGTGTGCCGGGGCCGAGAAGCAGTGCCCCCAGCGTGGCCGAGGGGATGTGCACCACGCCTCGTTCGTCCGTGGCGGTGATGGCGTTGCCGTCACGGTGGACCGTGCAACGCTCCACATAGATGAAGCTCACCCGATCTTGAGCTCGCACCAGTTGCCTCAACTCGGGCGGAGGCATGCCAGGGATGGGCTTCATCCGCCACCCCGCTCACACGCGCGCCAACGTCAAGAGTCCGCACCCGTAGGCCTTGGCGCGGCCGACCCCTCCGGTCAGCACCGCTCGCAAGGCCGCCGGGTCGGTGACCTCCAGGACTCCGTCGTACGTCGCCATCACCACCGTCACCTCCCGGCCTCGCTCCGCGTGGGAGCGTTGGAAGCGCGCCGTACGGCGTTCCTTCACGACGACCTGCGGACCGCCGTGCGGGCCGTCCGGGATCGTGAAGCCACACCGTTCCGCCCGCCTCATCAGCCAATCCTGCTGCTGCGCGACCGACACGTGAGCCTTCACCTGCCCCCGCTGACCGGGGCCTGCCGGCAGGCTGCGCACAGGGTTGGCCGTCAGCCGAAACGCCCACCGCTGCCCCTGCTCCAACCGGTCCAGCAAGGGTTGGTAGTCCGCAGTGTCCCAGGTCGCAGTCGTCGGCCAGCCGGCTTGCTCCACCAGGTGGGTCAGGTCGGGCCGATCAGGGCTGACGATGAAGAGGTCCGTGCGGGGCGAACCCTGATCAACCCGCCACAGAGTCCGCCCCCGGTCATCGCCCGAGGGGAAGCCGGCCAGGACCGCGGCGTGCATCCGCTGCTGGGAGGCCAGGAGGAAGCGGGCCCCCCGGCGAGTGGTGTTGATCTGAAAGCGCGTCAGAAACATCAGGCACCTCCGAGCGCGGCCAGGAAATCCATCACGTCCGCCCGACCGTCAGGGTTGTCGACTGTCACCGGCGTCGCGCGGACAACGTCGCGCCAGCCGTACTCCCGCCGTACCGGGTTGAAGGACACCGGCGCGTCCCGCACGAGCTCGGCCACCGCGTCCGGTGACGGTGTGGCTGCCGCCGCGTCCAGAAAGAGCGGCAGGTCCACCGTGCGGCCCTGTTGCCGCTGATGCCAGGCGGACGCCTCCCACGGCAGTCGCCGCAAGACGTCCTCGAGCTTCCCCTCGTGAAGGCCCAGGCTGAGTTTTCCCGTCACGGGGCAGGACCGGCGCCCGAGATAGAGCGGGAAACGCGGCTCCTTGAGCGAGTCGACGAGGCCCTCGAGCAGCGCCCGATCCCCCTCGACTCCCGCCACGAAAACGGCGTCCGCCAGGTAGTAACGGTAGGACAGCGGCATCGACGGCGACTCACCTGCGCGGTTCTTCTCCTGCCAGCGGATCGCCGTGTGAAAGTCGCGGGTGAGCCGGCCGGGCTGGTCGACCCGGACGCCGAAGCACAGGCCCGCCAGATCCTCGATGGGCTCGGTACGACGCCGGCCCTGG
>APMI01022768.1_pt1 | contig 22339 bp, 25 predicted proteins | sample 667938 | NCBI WGS metagenome assembly APMI01 (sample SAMN01084076, study PRJNA167559) | wastewater metagenome | biome: Wastewater | place: Denmark: Ejby Moelle, Odense | collected 2011-11-28
TCACCTATGGCGCGCGCTCCGGTTGGCTGGGGCGCAAGAGCCATGCGCCGGCCACGGTCAGCGGCATCTCCTTCTCCATCAAGGCGGGCGAGACGCTCGGCCTCGTCGGGGAAAGCGGCTCGGGCAAGTCGACCACCGGCAAGGCCGTGCTGAACCTCATTCCCTTCGAGGGCAGCGTCGCCATCGACGGGCGCGAGACGGGCGGCCTCAAGCCTGCCGCCATGCGTCCGGTGCGCCGCGTCGCGCAGATGATCTTCCAGGACCCCTATGCCTCGCTCGACCCGCGCATGACGGTCGGCGCGGCGATTGCCGAGCCGCTGGTCATCCACGATGTCGGCAACGCTTCGGAGCGGCGCGACCGCGTGGCGGCGCTGCTGACCCGCGTCGGCATGCCGGTCGATGCCGGCTCGCGCTATCCGCACGAATTTTCCGGCGGCCAGCGCCAGCGCATCTGCATTGCCCGGGCGCTTGCGCTGGAGCCGAAGCTGATCGTCGCCGACGAGAGCGTCGCGGCGCTCGACGTGTCGGTGCGCGCCCGCGTGCTCGACCTGATGCTGGAATTGCAGGAGCAGATGGGCCTTGCCTATCTGTTCATCTCGCACGACATGGCCGTCATCGAGAAGATGTCGCACCATGTCGCGGTGATGCGCGGCGGGCGCATCGTCGAGATGGGCACGCGCCGCCAGGTCTTCGAAAACCCGGCGGACGACTATACCCGCAACCTGATGGCCGCGATCCCGATCCCCGACCCGGCCTTCTACCGCAAGGGCGCTGCGCAGCTCGCGCCCGCCTGACGGCAGGCGGGGAAACCGGAAACGGCCCGCCTTGTTCGCCTGCTGCACAATCAGGTCGTTCTGCGCCGAGACGAGCCGCCTCACGCTGGGGCAGGATCGCAGCATCGGTCGTGGGGAACGCTTTGCGGCCGAAGGGGGGTGCTCAAGCCGGGCCGCGACGATTGCAGGGAAGCGTCGTGGCCCGGCTCTTTTCGAGATTTGTCGCAATGCCTTTCACTAATGCCGTCGAGGCATGCCTTGTCCCGTTGTCGGAAAAACCGCTCGTCCGCGTCGCCCTGCTCGTCGGCATGTCCGGCCTGCTTGCCGCCTGCCAGACGCAGGAATCGAGTTTCGAGGGACCGCAATATTCGGACGAGACGCGGCAGATCGAGAAGGAGCTACAGGTCGAGGCCGTGGCGCTCGGAACCATGCAGGGCGCGGCGGGCATCGCAACATCCTTCGACCGCTCCGGCGTGGGCAGTCTGGTTGCGGCGGGCGCCGGCCGCGCTGCCCGCGATGCACTGATGATCAAGGCCCAGAAGCGGCTGGAAGCGCAGATGAAGAAGGACAACGCGGCCTTCCTCGCACGATACGGAATCACGGAGGAGGAAGAGCCGGCGACGGCTGTGGTGGCGACGCCGCACAAGCGTCGCCGGTGGCGATAGGGCATGTGCGGGTCAGCCCCATGACCGGAACGCTCCCTCCCATGATGCGTCTTTCCACCGAGGAGGTTCCGCGTCACGAACGCATGGGCTTCGTGCACGACTTCATCGGCCGGCATATAGGCGGTCTGCACTTTTATCCCGAAGCGCCTGAAGATCTGCATATCGATCTTCAGGCCATGTCGCTGCCGGGCGGGCTAACCGTCGGCCAGGGGCGGTTTTCCCCGATGCGGGGCGCCCGCACGCGTGACCTGCTGCAGGACGGGCGCGAACACTACCTGCTGACGATCCATCACGAGGATTACGAGGTCGCCGCCGACGGCAAGGAGCCGATCAGGGTGCGCGCCGGCGACATTACACTGATGGATGAGGCCGTCTGTTCCGAGTTCTGGTTCGGCAAGGCGACGACGGTGGATGCCGTCGCGCTCGACCGCCGTCTGCTGCTGACCCTTGCGCCGCGCTTCTGCACGAACGGCTGTTTCGTCCTGCCGGCGACGGCGAGCCACATGCCGCTCTTCACGAACTATCTGGATGCGCTCATCGCCGGGCCGCCGGCCGCAGGCAAGGCGCAGGAGATCGCCGCCCGCCATATCTACGATCTCGTGTCGATCGTACTCGACGACCACGTGCCGGGCGGCGCGGCGCGCAACGAATGCAGCGTCGCCGCCGTCCGGCTGAAGCTGATCCGCAAGGATATCCTCGAGCGCCTTGCCGATGCATCCCTGCAGATCGAGGATGTGGCGCTGCGGCAGCGCGTGACGGTGCGCTACGTCCAGCGCCTTTTTGAAAGCGAAGGCACGACCTTCTCCGATTTCCTCCGCACCGCGCGGCTCGATCTGGCGTTCCGGCTGCTGCAGGAGCGGGGCGTGGTCGCAGACACGATCGCCTCCATCGCCTATGACACCGGCTTCTCCGATATCTCCGTCTTCAACCGCGCCTTCCGCCGCCGCTTCGATGCCACGCCTTCGGAGATTCGCGCGAAGGCATTGATCGGGTGAAGCCGGCATGTCGTGCAAGGTTTAATCCTTCGGCCCCCGCCGCGCGGGTTCTTGCGGCAGGTTCGTCTCGATAGCGGCGAGGCCTGCTTCGAGGTGTTGGAGGCCGCCCGCCAGAAGCTGCGCCATTTCCTGCTCATAGGCGTACGCCAGTTCGACCATCTCGCCATAGATGCGCTTGCCCGCCGGCGTCAGTTCCAGATGCTCGATGCGGCGGTCGCTCATGTCCTCGCTGCGCTTCAGCCAGCGCTTTTCCTCCAGCGCACGCACCGCGCGCGACACCTTCGTCTTGTGCATGCTGGAATTGGCGCCGATCTCCGTCGCCGTCATGCGCCCGTAGGATCCGAGGGCGGCGAGCGCGCGCCATTCCGGCCGGGTCATCCGGTAGCGGTCGCGATATTGCGCGGCAAAACGCTGGCTCACCCGCTCGGCCGCCTGGTTGAGCCGGTAGGGCAGGAAGGTCTCGAGCTTGAAATCCATGACAGGCCGCCTTGATGGTTACAAAATAGACAGTTACATCTGTAACCATCTGATAAAGAGCCTTGCAGAGGAGGGCAAGCCATGGCGGAGAGCACCAACAGCCTGAAATACATGCCGGGCTTCGGCAACGATTTCGAGACGGAATCCCTGCCGGGCGCGCTGCCGCAGGGCCAGAACAGCCCGCAGAAGTGCAATTACGGCCTTTATGCCGAGCAGCTTTCCGGCTCGCCCTTTACTGCCCCGCGCGGCACCAACGAGCGTTCCTGGCTCTATCGCATCCGCCCGAGCGTGCGCCACACCCGCCGCTTCTCCAATGCGAACTATCCGCACTGGAAGACCGCGCCCTGCCTCGACGACCACTCCCTGCCGCTCGGCCAGCTTCGCTGGAACCCGCTGCCCGCGCCGAAGGAAACGCAGAATTTCCTCGAAGGCCTCCGCACCATGACGACGGCCGGCGACGTGCTGACGCAGGTCGGCATGGCGGCGCACGCCTATACGTTCAACGCCGACATGGTGGACGACTATTTCTTCAATGCCGACGGCGAATTGCTGGTCGTGCCGCAGCTCGGCGCGATCCGCGTCTTCACCGAAATGGGCATCATGGATGTCGAGCCGCTGGAAATCTGCCTCATCCCGCGCGGCATGATGTTCAAGGTCTCGCGTATCGGCGACGGCGATGTGTGGCGCGGCTATGTCTGCGAGAACTACGGCGCGAAGTTCACCCTGCCGGATCGCGGCCCGATCGGCGCGAACTGCCTTGCCAATCCGCGTGACTTCAAGACTCCCGTCGCCGCCTACGAGGACAAGGAAACGCCCTGCCGCGTCCACGTCAAATGGTGCGGGAAATTCTATGTCACCGAGATCGGCCATTCGCCGCTCGACGTCGTCGCCTGGCACGGCAACTACACGCCGTTCAAATACGACCTTCGCACCTATTCGCCGGTCGGCGCGATCCTCTTCGACCATCCCGATCCGTCGATCTTCACGGTGCTGACGGCCCCGACGGAAGAGGCCGGCACGGCGAATATCGACTTCGTCATCTTCCCGCCGCGCTGGATGGTGGCCGAGCACACCTTCCGCCCGCCGTGGTATCACCGCAACATCATGAGCGAGTTCATGGGCCTGATCCACGGCCAGTACGACGCCAAGGAGGAGGGCTTCGTGCCCGGCGGCATGAGCCTGCACAACATGATGCTGCCGCACGGCCCCGATGCCACCGGCTTCGAGAAGGCATCCAACACCGAGCTGAAGCCCGTCAAGCTCGACCACACCATGGCCTTCATGTTCGAGACGCGCTTCCCGCAGCAGCTCACGAAGTTCGCCGCCGAACTGGAGACGCTGCAGGACAACTATCTCGAATGCTGGGACGGTCTGGAGCGTAAGTTCGACGGCACGCCGGGGATTAAATGAACCTAGCCGCCCTGCCAGGCCTTTACGGCGTCCAGCGGCCAGACGAGCATGAGGATGTTCAGCGCCAGACCGTCGCGGATGAGCCAGGTCGTGGTTGCCTCGAAGACGACGATGAGCGCGACGCTTGCCCAGACGGGCAGGCGCGAAGCGAGGAAGAAGCCGACGACCATCGCGAAAATATCCGCGCTGGAGTTGATCACGCTATCGCCGAAATAGTCGAGCGAGATCGTCGCTTCGCGGTAGCGGTTGATGATCATGTCGCTGTTTTCGAGGATTTCCCAGGCGCATTCCACGATGAGCGCCAGCGTCAGCCGTACATTGATGCTGGCCTTGGGGAGCATCAATGTGAAGAGGCCGTAGAACAGGATGCCGTGGATGATGTGGCTTGGCGTGTACCAGTCGGCAAGGTGCTGCGAGTTTTCCGAAGAAAACACCACGCCATGCCACAGTTTCACATATCCGCACTTGCAGATGAGCGGTTGACCCATCGTATAAAGGATGGCTGCCGTCGCGGCGATGAAGCCGGCGGTGATCAGCAGGGAGTTTCGGACCGTGCGGTTCAAGCGGGATTTCCTTGGAGAGGCGATGCGGCGCGGATGCGGCGCATGCGGGTGGAGACAGGCGGCCGGAAGATGACACGATCCGCCGGCCGGAAACAAGATCGGGAGCGATACGCATGAAACTTGCGACACTGAAGGATTCCACCCGCGACGGCCGTCTGGTCGTCGTTTCGCGCGACCTGACGCGCTGCTCGGAAGTGGGCCATATCGCCCGCAGCCTGCAGGCGGCGCTGGACGACTGGGCGCATGTCGCGCCGCGGCTGGAACGGGTCGCCGAAGGACTGGAAACCGGCTCGCAGCCGACAACCCGCTTCCACGAGCACGACGCGACCTCTCCGCTGCCGCGCGCCTATCAGTGGGCGGATGGCTCGGCCTATGTCAATCACGTCGAACTGGTGCGCAAGGCCCGCAATGCCGAGATGCCGGAGAGCTTCTGGACCGACCCGCTGATGTACCAGGGCGGCTCCGACAGCTTCCTCGGCCCGCGCGATCCGATCCTCGCATCCGACGAGGCGTGGGGCGTGGACATGGAGGGCGAGATCGCCGTCATCGTCGACGACGTGCCGATGGGCGCGAGCGGGGAAGAGGCGCGCGATGCGATCCGCCTCGTCATGCTGGTCAACGACGTCTCGCTGCGCGGCCTCATCCCGGGCGAACTGGCCAAGGGTTTCGGCTTCTTCCAGTCGAAGCCGTCTTCCGCCTTCTCTCCTGTTGCCGTGACGCCGGATGAGCTGGGCGACGCCTGGGACGGCGGCAAGCTGCATCTGCCGCTCCTCGTCTCGCTCAACGGCAAGGCCTTCGGCAAGGCCAATGCCGGCGTCGACATGACCTTCGATTTCGGCCAGCTCGTCGCCCATGCGGCCAAGACTCGCCCGCTCGTCGCCGGCTCGATCATCGGCTCCGGCACGGTCTCCAACAAGCTCGACGGCGGTCCCGGCAAGCCGGTTTCCGAGGGCGGCGCCGGCTATTCCTGCATTGCCGAGGTCCGCACCATCGAGACGATCTCGACCGGCGCGCCGAAGACCCCCTTCATGAAGTTCGGCGACATCGTGCGCATCGAAATGAAGGACAAGACCGGCCACTCCATCTTCGGCGCCATCGAGCAGACCGTGACGCGCTACGAAAAGGACTGACCCGATGAGCGAGGAGATCGTGCTCTACGACTACTGGCGCTCTTCCGCCAGCTACCGCGTGCGCATTGCGCTCGAAAGCCTCGGCCTCGCCTATAGGCGGGTCTCCGTGGACCTTCTGGCCGGTGAGCAGCGCGCCCCGGAACACCGCGCCCGCAACCCGCAGGGCCTCGTCCCGGCGCTGGTGATCGACGGTCAGACGCTGACGCAATCCCTCGCCATCATCGAATACCTCTCGGAAACGCGCCCCGAGGCGCGTTTCCTCCCTGCCGACCCGCTCGGGCGGCAGCGCGTGCGCACGCTCTCCTACGCCATCGCCATGGAAATCCATGCCGTCTGCAACACGGGCATCGTCGGCCACGTCATGGACATCACCGGCGGCGGAGACGAGGTCCGCAGCAACTGGATGAAGAAATTCATCGGCGAAGGCCTTGCCGCCGTTGAAGCCCTGCTCGACACCCCCGCCACCGGCGCCTTCTGCCACGGCGACACCCCCACCATGGCCGACTTCTGCCTCGTCCCGCAGGTCTACAACGCCAACCGCTGGGGCGCCGACATATCCGGCCTGAAACAGGTGCGCCGCATCGCCGAAACCTGCCTCGATCTGCCGGCCTTCAAGGCGGCGCATCCGGAGGCGGTGAAGACGGTCGAGCTTGGCGGTTTGCTTCCGATAGGGTAGCCTCCCGTGAGGGAGTGATCACTATGCTATCCAAGGTCGAAAATCAGGAAGCTCCAAATCCGCTCTTGTCCCCCGAGACGGAACAGGCTTCGCAAGAGTCAACGTTGGTTGAGAGAGCAGTGGCAATGGTACGGGAGCTTAATCGGAAGTACCCGCCCACCGGTCTCCTAGCCGACAAGGCCTTTATCGACAGTCTTTATGAGGACTGAGGGGGCCACCAGCCTCTCTTCCGTCATACTCGGGTTTGTCCCGAGCATCTGCAACGGTCCGATTCTTCCGGTGCGCTAGCAGATTCTCGGCACGAGGCCGAGGATGACGCAGAGGGTGGATGGGCGTTGGCATCCAACTGAAAGCCCCGCCGAAGCGGGGCGATCCGGGATCGTCAGGCGACATCCCCGATGCAGACATATTTCATCTCCAGATAGTCGTCCGCGCCGTGGGCCGAGCCCTCGCGGCCGAGGCCGGACTGCTTGATGCCGCCGAAGGGGGCGGCTTCGGAGGAGATGAGGCCGGTGTTCACGCCGACCATGCCGTATTCCAGCGCTTCCGCCACCTTCCAGACCTTCTTGAGGTCGCCGGCGAAGAAATAGGCGGCAAGGCCGAATTCGGTGTCGTTGGCCTGCTCGATCACGTCCTCGACCGTGTCGAAGCGGAAGAGCGGGGCGACGGGGCCGAAGGTTTCTTCCTTCGCCACCGTCATGCCGCGGGCAACGCCCTTCAGCACGGTCGGCTCGAAGAAGGTGCCCTTGCCCGCGACGCGCTTGCCGCCGGCAATGACCGTCGCGCCCTTGGAAACGGCGTCGGCGATATGGGCCTCGACCTTGTCGATGGCGGCTTCCTCGATCAGCGGGCCGATGGCCGTGCTCTTGTCGAAGCCGTCGCCGACCGAAAGCTCGGCGACCTTCTTCGCCAGCTTCTCGGCAAAGGCGTCATAGACATTGGACTGCACGTAAAGCCGGTTGGCGCACACGCAGGTCTGGCCGGCATTGCGGTACTTCGAGGCCATCGCGCCTTCGACGGCGGCGTCGAGATTGGCATCGTCGAAGACGATGAAGGGCGCGTTGCCGCCAAGTTCCAGGCTGACCTTCTTGATCTGGTCGGAGCACTGGCGCATCAGGATGCGGCCGACTTCCGTGGAGCCGGTGAAGGAGATTTTCCGCACCTTCGGATTGAAGCACAGCTCCTTGCCGATGGCGGGACCATCGGTGCCGAGGATGATGTTGAAGGCGCCGGCCGGGATGCCGGCCTTCTCCGCCAGCACGGCAAGGGCGATGGCCGAAAGCGGCGTCTGCTCGGCCGGCTTGGAGACCACCGTGCAGCCGACGGCAAGCGCCGGGGCGGCCTTGCGGGCGATCATCGCTGCCGGGAAGTTCCACGGCGTGATCGTGCCGACGACGCCGACCGGCTGCTTGATGACGAGCATGCGCTTGTCGGCGGAGGGGGCCGGGATCGTCTCGCCGTTGATGCGCTTGGCCTCTTCCGCGTACCACTCGATATAGGAGGCGGCATAGAGGATTTCGCCCTTGGCTTCGGCCAGCGGCTTGCCCATTTCGGCGGTGAGGATGGCGGCAAGTTCATCGGCATTGGCGATGATCAGGTCGAACCACTTGCGCAGCAGCACGGAGCGGTCCTTGGCCGGGCGGGCGGCCCAGAGCGGCTGGACCGCATAGGCGGCATCGATGGCGGCGGCCGTTTCGCTCGCGCCCATTTCCGGCAGCGTTGCCAGTTTTTCGCCGGTCGCGGGGTTGAGGACGTCGAAGGTCGCAGCGCCGTTGCCGCCGATCCAGTTGCCGTTGACATAGCCGGCATCGCGCAGGAGGTCGGTCGACTTCAGGTGCTTTGTAAGAGCATCATGGAAAGCCATGGTTTCGTTCCTTTCGGACAGCAAAGGCCGTTCACCCGGGGCTATGCCCCGGGTGTCGCCTTGAGAGGATTGGGTTCGGTCGCTTGTGCCGGTCAGGCGCTGCGGGCTTCGACCATGGACGCTTCGAGAATGTCGAGCGCTTCGGCAAAAACCTCGTCCTGGATGGTGATCGGCGCGAGGAAGCGGATGACGTTGCCGTGCACGCCGCAGGTGAGCAGGATCAGGCCCTTTTCGAGGGCTTTCAGGCGCACCTTGTTGGCGAAGTCGGCGCTCGGCTGCTTCGTGGCGACGTCGTTGAATTCGACGGCGTTCATGAAGCCCGGGCCGCGGATGTCGACGATTTCCGGAATCTTGTCCTGCAGCGAAGCGAGGCGCTGCTTGAGGCGCGCGCCGAGGTTTTCAGCGCGGTTGCACAGGTCCTCGTCCTTGATGACGTCGAGAACGGCATGGGCCGCCGCAACGCCGATCGGGCTGCCGGCATAGGTGCCGCCGAGGCCGCCGGGGCCGGGGGCATCCATGATTTCCGCACGGCCGGTGACGGCCGCGATGGGGAAGCCGCCGCCGAGGCCCTTGGCCATGGTCATCAGGTCGGCCGCGATGCCGTAATGCTCCATGGCGAACATCTTGCCGGTACGGGCAAAGCCGGTCTGCACTTCATCGGCGATGAGCAGGATGCCGTGCTGGTCGCAGATCTCGCGCAGCGCCTTCATGAAGCTGGCCGGGACCGGATAGAAGCCGCCTTCGCCCTGCACCGGCTCGACGATGATCGCGGCGACGCGGTTCGGGTCGACGTCGGCGGCGAAGAGCTTCTTCAAGACGTTCAGCGACTGCTCCACCGTCGTGCCATGGGCTTCGATCGGGAAGGGCGCGTGGAAGACGTCGCCCGGCATGGCGCCGAAGCCGACCTTGTAGGGTACGACCTTGCCGGTCAGCGCCATGCCCATGAAGGTGCGGCCGTGGAAGCCGCCCGAAAAGGCGATGACGGCCTGGCGGCCGGTGGCGGCGCGGGCGATCTTAACGGCGTTCTCGACGGCTTCCGCGCCGGTCGTGACGAAAATCGTCTTCTTGGCGAAGTTGCCGGGGGTGATGGCGTTCAGGCGCTCGGCCAGTTCGACATAGTTCTCGTAAGGCACGACCTGGTGGCAGGTATGCGTGAAGCGGTCGAGCTGCTTCTTGACGGCCTCGATGACGCGCGGATGGCGGTGGCCGGTGTTGACCACGGCGATGCCGGCGGCGAAGTCGATATAGCGATTGCCTTCCTTGTCCCAGATTTCCGCATTCTCCGCGCGGTCTGCATAGATCTGCGTGGTCATGCCGACGCCGCGGGAAATGGCGGCGTTCTTGCGGTCTGTCAGAGGCGTGGCGGTCATGGCGCTATCCTGAATCTGGAGGCTTCGTTTTGCGGGATTTGCATTAACTTGCATTTTTTCTGCAAGTCTCAAGTGGAATTCCTACATTTTTTCTGCAAGAATGCAATGGCATTTTACGAGCGCGATGCGACGGAATTTCAAACTCCGCGCGGCTCCCGTGGGGATGCTATAGAACGATACTACAGAATCAGGGATTTGACGCGATGGGTTCCGGCGAGCCGGTGCATTACAAGGTGGCGGAAGCCGCGCGGATTGCCGGCGTTTCGGCCTCCACGCTCAGGCTCTGGGAGGCGCAGGGCCTCGTCGTGCCCGGCCGCTCGGATACCGGCCACCGGCAATACAGCGCCGAGGACGTCACGCGGCTGAAGCGCATCGCCTGGTATCGCACCGAGCGTGGCCTCAACCCCGCCGCCATCCGCGAGGCGCTGGAGGCCGAGGAGCCGGCGACGGATACCGGCGCATTCGAGGGCGACGCGCCGCAGGGCGTCGGGCGCAAATTGCGCAGCCTGCGCCATGCCGCCGGCAAGACGCTGGAGCAGGTGGCGGGCGATATCGGCGTCGCCACCTCCGTTCTCTCCACCTTCGAGCGCACCTCGCAGGGTGTGACTTTCCGCGTATTGCACGACCTTGCCGATTACTATGGCACGACCGTCTCGAAGCTCTCGGGCGAGGAGGAGCAGGACAACCGCTCCATCGTCCGGGCGGGAGAATGGAAGCTGTGGCCGGAGACATCGCCGGGCGTCACCGTGCAGGTGCTGGCCGATGGGCGCAACATGATGGACTGCCACCGCTTCGTGCTCGCCCCCGGCGCGTCGAGCGACGGCGCGTACCGGCACGACGGCGAGGAGTTCGTCCATGTGCTGTCGGGCCGCATCGAGATTGTGCTCGACGGCCACGAGTTCCACGACCTCGGCCCCGGCGACAGCCTTTATTTCGAAAGCTGCCGGGGCCACGCCTGGCGCAACCGCCACGACAGCGAGACGGTGCTGATCTGGATCAATACGCCGCCGACCTTCTGAGCTTGACGCGCCGCCGGCCATGGGGTTCTTGTCCGCAGCGTCTGAAAACAGGAGAAAGCCATGGCGAAATCCATCCATTCCATGATCCGCGTGCTGGATGAGGGGAAATCCGTAGGCTTCTATGGCAGGGCCTTCGGTCTTGCCGTCGCGGAAAGGCTCGATTTCGAGACCTTCACGCTCATTTATCTCAGCAATGCGGAAAGCGAATTCGAACTGGAGCTGACGGTCAACAAGGGCCGTACCGAACCCTACCAGCTTGGCGACGGCTACGGCCATTTCGCGGTTTCGGTCGGCGATCTCGATACGGAGCACGCCCGCATGCGCGATCTTGGCCTTGCGCCCGGCAAGATCGTCGACTTCAACCGCGACGGCGGCCTTTTGGCCCGTTTCTTCTTCGTCACGGATCCGGACGGCTACAAGATCGAGGTCCTGCAGCGGCACGGCCGCTTCAAGTAGAGGGCGCGCGCCGCTTCAACTGCTGTTCGCGGAAGAAGATGAAGAGGCCGGAGGCGACGATGAAGCCGGCGCCCACCAGCATGGCCGGGCGCGGCATGTCGCCGAAGAACATCCAGCCGAAGACCACAGCCCAGAGCAGCAGCGTATATTGCAGCGGCACGACGGTTGCGGCATCCGCCAGCTTGAGCGAGCGGTTGACCAGCATATGCGCGCTCATCGCCACGATGCCGAGCAGGCTGAGCAGGCCGAAATCGACGCCGCTCACCGGCGCCCAGCCGGCGGGATCGGCAAGGCACATGACGGCGGCGAAGATGCCCGCGCCGGCGACCTGCCAGAAGACGAGCGTCGTGTCGGGCGCGGCGCGCAGCGACCGGCCGAGCACCATGGCAAGGCCGAAGGCCATGCTGCCGGCCAGCGCGATCAGGGCCGGCAGGGTGAAGGTTTCCTTCGAGGGCGAAAGCGCGATCAGCACGCCGACGAAGCCGACGATGATCGCCGTCCAGCGCCGCCAGCCGACCTTCTCGCCCAGCATGAAGGAGGAAAGCGCGGCGACGTAGATGGGGGCGGCGAGCCAGTAGGTCATGGCGTCGGCAAGTGGCATGTAGGCGACGGCGAAGTAGAAGCCCGAGGCTTCGAAGGCGAAGAGGGCGGCGCGCAGCAGATGCAGCCTCGGCCGGTCGACCTCGATCAGTCGCCGCCAGCCCACCCGCCAGAAGAAGGGGGCGAGAACGACGAGCGCGGCAAAGCTGCGGATCAGCATGAGCTGGCCGACGGAATAGGTCGCGACCAGCCATTTGCCGAGCACGTCGTTCAGCGAAAACATCACCATGCCGAGCAGCATCAGCAGCACGCCGAGACGGGCGGAGCCGGAAGCGGGCGGGGAGGCGGCGATATCGGACATGGCGGAAACCCGGATATTGGAACGGCAGGGCTTTGGCATATTCCACCCGGCCGATCCAATCAGCAATTTTGATGGCTCGATCAGCCCCGCCGGGCGATGAGGATGCCGGCGAGCACGATCAGGCCGCCGACCGCCTGCAGGAGGCCGATGGGTTCCGACAGGAGGAGCCAGGCGAGGATCGCCGCGACGACGGGTTGCAGAAGCAGTGTCAGCGAGGAGAAAGCCGTCGGCAGATAGGCGAGGGCGTAGGTCACCAGCCCCTGTCCGCCGACATGGCTGATGAAGGCGAGGCCCAGCACCATGGCCCAGCCGAAGAGCGTTACCGGCACCATGCCGCTCTCGAAGAAGACGGCGAGCGGCAGCATGCAGACGGCGGCGGAGAAGGTCGTCCAGATCATGATGCGCAGGGTGGAGAAGCGCGAGCGCACATGGCCGAGCGATAGCATGTAGCAGGCATAGAAGATCGCCGCGACGATGGCCGTCGCATCGCCTGCAAGCTGCCCGCCGCCGATGGCCGCCGGCCCGCCCTTCAGCACGATCACGCCGAGAAGCGCCAGCGCCAGTCCCGCGAGGAAGACCGGCGTGATGCGTGTGCGGAAGATGAGCCAGGAGCCGAGCGTCACGAAAACGGGCGCGAGATTGGCGAGCAGCGTCGCATTGGCGACGGAGGTCATGGTGAGCGAAAGGTGCCAGGCGGCAAGGTCGATGGCGAGAAACGCGCCGGGCAGCGCCAGGAAAAAATAGTCGCGGAGGCCGGCGGGCGTCTCGTCCGCCTGTTTCGTCACGCGCGAGATGAGGAGGAAGGGCAGCAGCGCCAGCGAGACGCGCCAAAAGGCCGTGGCCATCGGCCCCACCTCGGAAAGCCGCACGAAGATCGGCGATCCGCCGATGGCGGCGCCCCCGACGAGAAGGGCGATCAGGGCAAGGCGGTTGTGGCGGGAGGCGGTAAGTGACGACACGATGGCAGTCCGAATGGGGAGGGTGCCAGCGAGCTATCAGACCACACCGGTTTGAACCAGATGGCGGGCGCTAAATTAGGGGGAATCTTTCGGGTGCCGCGAGCTTCGGCGAGCTGTGCTTCACCTTCTTCGTCATCCTCGGCCTCGTGCCGGGGATCTGCCAACGCATCGAAGATCGCGAGGTTCGCAGATGCCCGGGACAAGCCCGGGCATGACGAAAGAGAGGTGCCGGATGTCTAGCGGCGCCCTGTCGGGCGCCGCCTTCGGGCCTGTCTCAGGCCGCGTCCGGCCGGTGCACCGTCTTCACTTCAAGGAAGTCCTCCAGGCCGAACATGCCGCCCTCGCGGCCGTTGCCGGACTGCTTGAAGCCGCCGAAGGGGCTGCCGTAGCGGTGCGGGCCGCCGTTGATATGCACCATGCCGGCGCGAAGGCGGGCGGCGACGCGCTCGGCGCGCTCCGGGTTGCCCGTCTGCACATAGGCGGCAAGGCCGTAGGCCGTGTCGTTGGCGATCGCGATGGCTTCCTCTTCGGTGTCGAAGGGAATGATCGCGAGAACCGGGCCGAACACTTCTTCACGCGCGATGCGCATGTTGTTGTTCACATCGGCGAAGATCGTCGGCTTGACGAAATAGCCGGTCTCGAAACCGTCCGGCTTGCCCGGGCCACCGACGAGAAGCCGCGCGCCTTCGGCAACGCCCGCCTCGATCAGCGCCTGCACGCGGCCGAACTGGATGTGCGAGACGAGCGGTCCGATATGGCCGCCTTCCTCTTCCGGGTTGCCGACGGTCGCTTCCTTGCCGGTGCGCTCGGCGATCTCGACCACCTTGTCATAGACCGAGCGCTCGACGAGCATGCGGGTCGGTGCGTCGCAGGACTGGCCGGAATTGTTGAAGCACTCGCGGATGGTGCCGGAAACGCGGTCCTCGAGGTCAGCATCGGCGAAGACGAGGTTCGGCGACTTGCCGCCGAGTTCCAGCGTCACGCGCTTGACCGTCTCGGCTGCATCCTTGCTGACGGCGATGCCGGCGCGGGTGGAGCCGGTAAAGGACATCATGTCAACGTCCTTGTGCTTGGAAAGCGCCGCGCCGCATTCGATGCCGTCGCCGTTGACGAGGTTGAACGTGCCCGCCGGGAAGCCGGCCTCATGCACCATCTCGGCATAAAGCATGGCGTTGAGCGGGGTGAACTCGGAGGGCTTCAGCACGCAGGTCGAGCCCGTCGCCAGCGCCGGCACCACCTTCAGCGCGATCTGGTTGATCGGCCAGTTCCAGGGCGTGATGAGACCGCACACGCCGATGGGCTCGCGGCGCACGACGTCGCCGTTCGGCAGCACTTCGCGGCCCTTGAGACGCTTCAGCGCATCGATGAAGCCCTGAAGGTGGCCGACGCCGACATCGGCCTGCTGCTCGGTGCTCATGGTGATCGGCGCGCCGAGTTCGAGCGTGATGGTGCGGGCCATCTCGTCATAGCGGCGCTTGTAGATTTCCCGCAGCTTTTCGAGCAAGGCGAGGCGCTCTTCGACGCTGGTCTGGCTGTAGGTCGCAAAGGCCTTCTTGGCGGCGGCGACGGCGCGGTCGATATCGGCGGCGGTGCCCATGGTGATGACCGCGACCGGCTTTTCCGTCGCCGGGTTGATCACCGTGAGGTCATTGGGCTTCAGCGGATCGACCCACTGGCCGTCGATGTAGAATTTGCGCTTGTCGAGCATGCTTTTCTCCCGTCACTTCTGTTTTTCGTCGAGCCAGCCGCGGATGAGCTGGCGATAGCGGTTCCCGCCGAAACTTGGAAAATGGCCGCCATGCACCAGCCGCACCGGCAGGGTCAGGAGCCGTTCCATCGAGGCGATATAGTCCGTCAGGTTGGAATGGTATGTGTCCTCGATCAGCGGGCCATCGTAGACGATGTCGCCCGAGAACAGAATTTCGGTCGCCTTTTCATAGAGCGCAATACCCCCTGGGGAGTGGCCCGGCGTGTGGATGACCTCGAACTGCCGGTCGCCGAGATCGATCACGTCGCCGTCTTCGAGGATGCGCGTCGCGGGGGCCTTTTTCACGGCGTAGCATTTCGAGCAATAGGGCTCGGGCGGCAGCGCGTCGAAGATCTCGTCGGTGACGTAGGGATCGGCCAGCGTGTTCTCCCGCGTCGGATTGGCGAGGAGATCGGCTTCGGCGGAATGCACGGCGCGGCATTCGAATTCGTGGTGGCAGCCGATATGGTCGAAATGCGTGTGGCTCGCCACAGCGATCAGATCGCGCTCCGTGACGAGCGGCACCCATTCCCTGAGCGAAACGACACCCATGCCGCTATCGACCAGCATATCGCGGTCGCGCCCGCGGATGTGCCAGACGTTGCAGCGATAGAATTCCTGGATATAGGGCTCGGAAATAGCGGTCACGTCGTCATCGAGGCGACGAACGCTGTACCAATCCTCCGGCCGGATGCGTCGCATCGATCCTAAACTCCCGCCCCGTCCTGAAGCACGACGATGCTATCCGCCTTCAGCCGAAGGTCAAGCTCCGCGCCGACCTCCGGCGTTTCGGTCTGCGGCAGATGGGCGGTGAGCGCCGTGCCGTTCGCGGCGACATGGCAGCGGTGATGCGTGCCGAAGAAGGCGCTGCCGGTGATGCGCCCATGGCCGAGCGAGACGGTGGTTCCATCGGCATTTGCGGACCGGAAATGCTCCGGGCGGATGCAGAGCGTGACCGCGCTGCCGGCAGCCGGGAAGCCGGAGACGAAGGTGGAGGCCGGCAGGACGGCGCGGCCGAGCGTGGTTTCCACTTCCGCTTCGCCGGCGGCGGTGCGGATGACCTTCGCAGGCAGGAAATTGGCCTCGCCCATGAAGCCGGCGGAAAACAGCGAGCGCGGGCGCATGTAGATCGAGGCCGGTGTGCCGACATCTTCGATACGGCCCTTGTTCATCACGACGATGCGGTCGGCAATCGCCATCGCCTCCTCCTGATCGTGGGTGACATGCACGAAGGTGGTGCCGACGCGCTTCTGGATGGCCTTCAATTCGTCCTGCATCTGCCGGCGCAGCTTCAGGTCCAGCGCGCCGAGCGGCTCGTCGAGCAGCAGCACGTCGGGATCGACCGCCAAGGCCCGGGCGAGCGCCACGCGCTGGCGCTGGCCGCCCGAAAGCTCATGCGGCTTCTTGGCGGAAGACGCCTTGAGGCCGACGAGGTCGAGATAGGAGAAGGCCTTCTCGTAGCGTTCCGCCTTGCCCATGCCGCGCATGCGCAGGCCGAAGCCGACATTATCGCGCAGGCACATATGCGGGAAGAGTGCATAGTCCTGGAACATGGTGGTCGTCGGCCGCTTGGCGGGCGAGACATAGGTCATGTCGCGCCCGCCGATGGCGACCGTGCCCGAGGTCGGCTCGATGAAGCCGCCGAGAATGGAGAGCAGGGTGGTCTTGCCGCAGCCCGACGGGCCGAGCAGCACGATGAATTCACCCGCCGCGATATCGAGCGAGACATCGTCGAGCGCCCGGAACGCGCCGAAGTCCTTGGTGGCGTTCTTGATGGAAACGTCGGCGGTCATGAGGATTTCCCGGTTTTTCTGAAGACCGTCAATTCCATGAGGACAAGGAACACGACGGAGATGAGGAAGACGACGCTGCCGATGGCGTTGGTCTTGGGGTCGAGGCCGGAGCGCAGCATGCTCCAGATCTCGACCGGCAGCGTCACGTCGAAGCGCGACAGCAGGAAGGCGACGATGAATTCGTCCCAGCTGAAGGTGACGGAAAGGAAGAAGGCGGCAAGGATCGACGGCAGCAGCATGGGCGCGGTGACGAGCAGCATGACCTGCCAGTCCTTCGCTCCGAGATCGCGCGCCGCCCGCTCGATATTCACCTGATGCCCGCCCATCGAGGCGTAGATGATGGCGAAGCAGAGCGGCAGGTTGATCACCACATGGCCGATACCGACCGTCAGGAGCGAAAGCCGCATGCCCGTCACGTTCAGCATGGAGAGGAGGCCGAGGCCGATGATCAGCGTGCTGACGGTCATCGGCGCGACGATGAGGCCGCGCAGAAGCGCGGAGGCCGGCAGCGTGTAGCGCGCGAAGGCATAGGCGGCGAGGAAGCCGAGGATGCACGCGACGGCCGAGGAGATCACCGCCACCAGCAGCGAATTGCCGAGCGCGGCCATCAGCTTGCCGTCGGAGAAGACCGCCTCGTACCAGCGCAGCGTCAGCCCGTTCAGCGGCGGCACGGGCAAGGTGCCGTCCTGGAAGGAGAAGAGCACCAGCACCACGACAGGCAGGAAGATGAAGAGATAGATGAGGCCGGCATAGAGCGCGGCGAGCGCAGTGGAAAGGTGCCGCATGGATCAGGTCCTTTCCATCTTCAGCCAGCGCGCGCAGGCGATATAGGCGAGCGTGACGACCACCATCAGTACCAGCGAGAGCGCCGCGGCCATCGGGAAATCCGCCCGCCGCCCGAGCTGCAGCATGATGACCTGCGGCAGCACAAGCTCGTTGTTGCCGCCGAGAATCTGCGGCGTGATGTAGTCGCCGATGCAAAGCACGAAGGTCAGGAACGCGCCGACCATGATGCCCGGCAGCGTCAGCGGCAGCACGACATGCCAGAAGGTCTGGAAGGCGTTCGCCCCGAGATCCGCCGCCGCGCGGCGATAGTTCGGCGAAAGCTGGATGAGGTTGGCGTAGATCGTCAGCGTCAGCAGCATGACGAAGAAATGCACGAAGCCGATCACCGTGCCGGTGCGATTGGCCGAAAGCTCCAGCGGTTCGGTGATGATGCCGATTGAGAGCAGCGCCTGGTTGACGACACCGCCCTTGGAGAGCACCAGCAGCCAGGAATAGGAGCGCACCACATAGGAGGTCCAGAAGGGCAGGATCGCCATGACGAGGGCAAAGCGCTGCCATTTCTTCGGCACGCGTTCGGCGATGATCCAGGCGAGGGGATAGGCGAGCAGCACGGAAATGACGGTGACTGTCGCGGTGATTTCCAGCGAGACCACCAGCCCCTTGAAGAAATGCGCCTTCTGGAAGAAGGCGACGTAGTTGTCGAGCGTCCAGGTCGCGACGATCTCGCGCCCCTGCCGCGTCCAGAAGCTGATCGCCACCATATAAGCGAATGGCACGAGGAAGAACAGCGCGGTCCAGAGGAGCCCCGGCAGGGCAAAGGCCCATGCCTTGCGGCGCTCCGCGCGTTCGAGGGCTGTGGCGGTCATGGGGTGGGTCTCTCCGTTCACGCTTTCGGGCGCGCCCTATGGCTTCGCGCCTCATCCGCCTGCCGGCATCTTCTTCCCGCAGGCGGGGAGAAGATATGTGCCGCACCGTATCCCACCCTGTCACGGTTAGCAGGACAAGTCCCCTCTCCCCGCTTGTGGGGAGAGGCTAGGGTAAGGGGCAGATTTGATGTGGCGGCCGAGGCAGCCTTACTGCTGCAGCATCTCCGTCCAGATATCCTGCATCGCCGCGTCCATGTCGGCATCCGCCACCGGATAGAGCTGCGAGTTCTTCAGATATTCCGGCTGCTTATCCCAGCGCAGTGCCGTCTTCTGCTGGTCGGTGAGGTGCGCGCCGGCCTTGGCGTTCGCCGGCATGGCCCAGTAGCAAGAAGAGGTCGCGAGCCGCGCCTGCCCCTCGGGGCTGACGATATACTGCACGAATTTCAGCGCGAGATCCTGCTTTTCGGAATTCTTGAAGACACCGATGGACTGCGCCCAGCGCAGCGCGCCCTGCTTGGGGATCGTCCAGTCGAGGTTCGGCTTTTCCGCCGAGAGCCCGGCCGTCAGCCATTCGCCGCCACCGACGACGATGTCCACTTCGCCGGTTGCCAGCGCCGTCTGCGAGGCGACGACGTCGCTCACCTGGCGGGAGACCTTCTTCATTTCGAAGAGCTTTTCCTTGATCGCCGGCAGGTCGTCCTGCTTGAGGTCCGCCGTCTTCTTGCCGATGGCGACGCCCGTCAGGCCGACCATCGGAAGATAGTAGTCATAGAGCGCGATGCGGCCCTTGTACTTGTCCGACCACATGACCGTGAGGTCTTCCATGTCGGCCGGATCGACCTTCGTCTTGTCGTAGGAGATCGTGTTGTAGCCGAACTTTTCCGTGACGGCGTAGACCTTGCCGTCGCGGGTGGTCGTCGCGTCCATGCGCACCTCGGGGAAGAGGTCGCCGAGCGGCAGCTTGTCGGCCGGCATTTCGCCGAGAATGTCCATGTCGATGGCGCGCGGCACGTCGACGGCGTCGATGACCAGCACATCCCAGTCGCCCGGGCGGGATTGTTCGATGATCGAGATCGCCGCGCCCGTGCCCTCGTATTCCTTGAGGTTGACCTTGACGTTGTTGGCCTTCTCGAAGGGCTCGACCAGCGCCGGGTCGGTGTGGTCGCACCAGACGAGGGCGTTCAGCTCGTCCTGCGCCATCGCGCCGGCGGGCGAAAAGGCAATGGTGGCGGCGGTGGCAAGAAGCATGCGGCGGGCAAGGCCGCCGGAAACGGTTTTCGTCATCGTCTTTCCCTCTGGCTGAAGGCGCGTGGCCTTGCGGATGGCGCTCGTCATGGCGCCTTGAGAAAAAGATTGAACGAGTTCATTTTTTAAGTCAATCTCATTTTTGAAGAGATTCAGCGGAGGGGCCGATGGCCGGATTGCGGGCGAAACAGAAGGCGGACAAGACGCGCCGCATCCTCGATGCCGCGGCCACGCTGTTTCGCCGCGAGGGCTATGACAATGCCCGCATCGAGGTCATCGCGGAGATGGCCGAGGTCTCCGTCGGCACGCTCTACAACTACTACCAGAACAAGGGCGACATCCTCGTCGCCACCGTCGCGATGGAAGTGAGCGAGGTGCTGGAAGGCGGCGCGCGCATCGTCGCGAGCCCCCCGCTCAATGTCGCCGAGGCGCTGCGCACGCTGATCGCGCAATATTACGACCACTCCCTCGTCTATCTCTCCAAGGAGATGTGGCGCACGGCGATGGCGATCTCCATCCAGCAGCCCGAAACCCCGCTCTCCCGCCGCTATACCGAGCTCGACGGCCAGCTTTCCGCTCAGGTGGTGCGGCTCGTCGAGACATTGCAGGCGCGCGGTGTCGTCCATGCGAGCGTCGACGCCAAGGCCATGGGCGAGGTCTTCTTCAACAACCTCAACATGATGTTCATCGAGTTCTGCAAGGTGGACGCCATGCCGCTCGAAGAGCTGAAGGCGCGGGTGGAAGCCCAGCACGCGCCCATCGCCGCCCTCATCAGCACCGTCAAGATCGTCTGACCCCGGAAAAAGCATGACCGACACGCAATCCGCCGTTCTCCTCGCCGCCGACGCCCTCGTCGCCGCCTTCGCCCGCCACGACCGCGACGCCTATTTCGCCGCCTTCGCCCCGCAGGCGACCTTCCTCTTCTACAATCTCGGTCGCCCCCTCGACGACCGCGCCGCCTACGAGGCCGAATGGGCGCTCTGGGAGGAACGCGACGGCTTCCGCATCCACGCCTGCCGCTCGACCGACCGCCGCGTCCAGCTCCTCGGCGACGTCGCCATCTTCACCCATGCCGTCGAGACGGAGCTTTCGATGGGGGGCGAAAGGCTGACGAACAACGAGCGCGAAACCATCGTCTTCGCCCGCGATCCCGCCGGCCGCTGGCTCGCCGTACACGAACATCTTTCGGCGGCGGTATAGTACATACGAAAGTGTGTACGTTGCCTCGTTTCTGTGCTATGTCTCCATAGAAGGAGAACGCCATGTACAAGACCCGCGTCTTTCGAAACGGCAATTCTCAGGCGGTCCGTATTCCGTCGGACCTCGCCTATGACAACACCGAGGTCGAGATGGAAATCGAGCGTATCGGCGATGAATTGCGCATCCGCCCGGCAAGGCGTTCGCTCGCCGGCGTTCTCGACCGCTTCGCGCGCTTCTCGCCGGATTTCATGGCCGAGGGGCGCGGCGAGCAGGGGCAGGCGGAGCGGGATACGCTGTGATGCCGCGCTACATGCTCGACACGAACATGTGCATCTACCTGATGAAGAACCAGCCGGAGGCGGTGGCGCGCCGCTTTGCGGCATGCCAGGTCGGCGATGTCGTGATGTCCGCCGTCACCTATGCCGAGTTGCAATACGGCGTCGCCGTTGCGCGCGATCCGCTGCGGGAAGGCGGCAACCTTAAGAATCTCGTGGAACTGATCCTCGTTCTGCCGTTCGACCGGCTCGCGGGGGACGCCTATGGACCCGCGCGTCTGGCGACACGCGAGCGCAAATCCGATCATCTCGACAAGCTCATCGCCGCACATGCCATCGCGGCCGACGTTATCCTCGTCACCAACAACCTTCGCGACTTCACCGCCTATCCCGGCCTCCGGCTCGAAAACTGGCTGGACAGCTAACTAACAGCCTCCCTCCTCGCCCTTCCCGCACGCAAGCTGTTCCAGGATCGGGCAGTCCGGCCGGTCGTCGCCGTGGCAATGGGCGGAGAGGTGCTCCAGCGTGTGCACCATCTCCTGCAGCAGTTGCATCTTGGCCCGCATCTCGTCGATATGTTCGCTGGCGATGCGCTTGACGTCGGCGGAGGCGCGGGCGCGATCCTGCCAGAGGGTGAGGAGGTCGCGGATTTGGGCGATGGAGAAGCCGAGGTCGCGCGCCCTTCGGATGAAGGAGAGCGTGGAGAGGTCCTTGGGGCCGTAGACGCGGTAGCCGGAGCCGGTGCGGCCGGCGGCGCGGATGAGGCCGATCTGCTCGTAGTGCCGAATCATCTTGGCGGTGACGCCCGTGGCCTCCGCAGCTTCGCCGATGTTCATGCCGTTGCTCCCCTAAAGCGTTTCAGCCGCAGCGCATTCGTGACCACGAAGACGCTCGAGAGCGCCATGGCGCCTGCCGCCAGCGCCGGCGAAAGCTGGATGCCGAAGGCCGGGTAGAAGAGGCCGGCGGCGAGCGGAATGAGCGCGACATTGTAGCCGAAGGCCCAGAAGAGGTTCTGGCGGATGTTGCGCATCGTCGCCCGCGACAGGGCGATGCCGGTGGCGACGCCCCGCATGTCGCAGGCCATCAGCACCACGTCGGCGCTCTCGATGGCGACGTCCGTGCCGGTGCCGATGGCGATGCCCGTATCGGCAGCGGCGAGCGCCGGCGCG
>APMI01004847.1_pt1 | contig 22338 bp, 21 predicted proteins | sample 667938 | NCBI WGS metagenome assembly APMI01 (sample SAMN01084076, study PRJNA167559) | wastewater metagenome | biome: Wastewater | place: Denmark: Ejby Moelle, Odense | collected 2011-11-28
TCGGCGGCTACGCCCAGCCAGGCGGTAAGGTCCGCGCGTTCGCGGGCCGGCGGCGGCGCGGGCGGCTGCCCAGCCTGTTCCGCGGGAAGGGTGGCTGCGCTCATGGCCGCTTCGGAGCCTGTTCCTGCTCGCGGCGGATGGATTCGATGGCTCCCTTCGCGGCGGTCGTATCGACCTGGACCGTCAGCGACAGCCCGGGAACCAGGACCCGCTTCGATTCCGGCCCGGAATTGATGCGGATGCGTACCGGCACGCGCTGCACGATCTTGGTGAAGTTGCCGGTCGCGTTCTGCGGCGGGATCAGCGAGAAGTTGGCGCCGGTGCCCGGCGTGATGCTGTCCACCACGCCATGGAACGCCACATCGGGCAGGGCATCGACTTTCACGGTCACCGGCTGGCCTGGCCGCATCAACCCGATCTGGGTTTCCTTGAAGTTCGCTTCCACATAGATTGCGTCGACCGGTACCACCGTCAGCAGGCGCTGACCGGGCTGGACGTACTGGCCGAGCCGGACCGATGAATTGCCGATGCGGCCGGCAACAGGGGCGATGATGCGCGTCGTGGCCATGTCGTTGTTGGCGGCCTGGCGCTGAGCGAGGGCGGCTTCGATCTGGGCGGCGGACTGGTTCGCCTGCGCCTCGATGGTACGGACCTTGTCACGCGCCGCGGCAAGCGCGGCCTGCTTGGAGGCAAGATCGGACGCTGCCTGATCGCGGTTCGAGACGAACTGATCCAGCGTCTGCTTCGGTTCCGCGCCGCTGGCGACAAGCGGACGGAAACGGGCGACTTCGCCGTTGAGATAGGCAAGCTGGCGCCGGGCGGCGTCTACTGCCGCCGAGGCTTGCCCCACCGCCGAACGCGCTTCCGCGATGCTGGCGACCGACGCCGCCTGCGTGGCGCGCGCCACCTGCACTTGCGCGTCGGACTGGGCAAGGCGCGTCTGGTAGTCGGTCGGATCGATCTGCACGAGCAGCGTTCCCGCCGCGACCGACTGGTTATCCTTGAAGTTCACCGCCCGGACATAGCCGGACAGCTTGGAGCTCACCGTTACACCGTCCGCTTTCACGTAGGCATCATCGGTTTCCTGGATGAAGCGGCCGTAGAGGCGATAGTCCGTGTAGGCATAGATTCCATAAGCTGCGCCCAGGATCAGCGCGATCAGGCCGATGCGGCGAATGCGCTTGCTGCGTTGACCGTTACCGCTTGGCGCAGCGCCGCTCGGATCGACGCCATTCTCGCCGGGCGTCTCGGGAGCAACCGGGCTGGAATCGCTTTCGCTGGGAGCGGTCATCGTGAGTCCTGACAACAAGGTGTAATGGAACGAAACGGTTTTGTTTCGTGAGCGCAATTGGATTGGAACGCGTCGATTTTCAAGTGCAAGTTCTGCAAGTCGATTGCAAAAAACCGTACGTTCAAACGGTAAAGCGTATTTATTTCATATTTTTATGCGCTTGCAACAAGCGTTCGAGCGCGCGCGGGACGGGCGCGCGAGGCATCGTGCTCCTTCGTGACTTATTTTATCCGGGTAATATTGACCGAGAACATTTACCCGGATAAAAAGCCTCCGACGCAGAAGGAATCCACTATGTCCGACATCACGATTTGCACCGCATTTTGCGGCGCGCGGAAACTGTTCTCCGGCCCGCTGGGCGAAGTCGCCTTGCACGTGAAGCGGGCTCTGGAAGGAGGCGCTGCCGATTCCATCCAGGTTTTCGACGACAGCAGCGGACGGATTGTCGATCTGGACCTGCGCGGCAGCGACGAGGAGATCGTGGCACGTCTTTCTCAACCTGCGCCGGTGTATCGCGGGCGTTACCGTGCCCCAACGGCTTTGTCCGACGCGCTTCCGGCAGGGGAAGGGCAGGCGGGGGAACCGCGTGGACGGGGCCGGCCCCGGCTGGGCGTGGTGGCGCGCGAGGTAACCCTGCTACCCAGGCAATGGGAATGGCTGGCTGCCCAGGCCGGAGGCGCTTCGGCCACCCTGCGCCGTCTGATCGACAGCGAGCGGAAGAAACCCGATACCCGCCAGCAACGGCGCCGCGCACAGGAGGCGGCCTATCACTTCATGCTGGCGATGGCCGGCGACCTGCCCGGTTACGAGGATGCGACACGGGCGCTGTTCGCGGGAGACCTGGGGGCGTTGGAGCGGCATATCGCGGAATGGCCAGAGGACGTCAGGATGCATGTTCTGCTGTTGGTGCGCGCTGATGGCGGTGCGGAAGGATGACGGATACCTCCACCCCTCATTTCGATGTGTCGCCGGCGGCCGGCATGCTGTTCGTCCGGCGCGGGATTGCGGGTAGCGTCGTCATGCTGAACCTGCTGCGGTTTCGCGCCGTTGCGGACTACGCGGCGCATCCGGAACTTGCGCCGGCATCGCCGATCGGCGGACGCGAGGCATTCGGGCGGTACATCGCGCATACCCTTCCGCACCTGCGCGCGAGCGGCGGGGATATCCTGTTCCTGGGGCAGGGCGGCCCGTTCCTGATCGGGCCAAAGTCTGAACGATGGGACATGGCGATGCTGGTGCGCCAGAGCAGCGTTGCCGCGTTCCTCGCCTTTGCCGAAAACGAGACTTACCTCGCTGGCATCGGCCATCGCGTGGCGGCGCTCGAGGATGCCAGGCTGTTGCCGCTGGAGGAAATGTCGCTTCGGGGGCACGCCGTGGCGGGGGCGCTATCGTAAGGGCGACAGCGACGGAGCATCTGTCTCTGTCGTGCCACAGGAATGTGATCGACAGGTTCCGATCAGGCGAGCCATTGATCGACGCAATCAATCAAAGTGGCCGGAATTGATCATTGGAAATTGCGAAGGGGAGTCGCTAGCTCACCCTCGTATCCAGTTTACCAACGACGAATCAGAAGGAAATCGTCTGTCATGTCTCTGATCGGAACCACGCTTAAGCCGTTCAAAGCCGAGGCCTATCGCCAGGGCAAGTTCGAAACCGTTACCGACGCCGACGTGAAGGGCAAGTGGGGCGTGTTCTTCTTCTATCCGGCCGATTTCACGTTCGTCTGCCCGACCGAGCTGGAAGACCTTGCCGACAAGTATGCCGAGCTTCAGGGTCTGGGCGTCGAAGTGTACTCGGTTTCGACCGACACGCATTTTTCGCACAAGGCGTGGGCAGACACCTCGCCGGCGATCGGCAAGATCCAGTACTACATGCTGGGCGATCAGAACCATGACCTGTCGAACAACTTCGACATCCTGCGCGTGGGCGTGGGCCTGGCCGATCGCGGCACTTTCGTCGTCGATCCGGATGGCGTGATCCAGCTCGTTGAAATCACGCCCGAGGGCGTGGGCCGCAATGCGAGCGAACTGGTGCGCAAGATCAAGGCCGCCAAGTACTGGCGTGAAAACCCCGGCCAGGTCTGCCCGGCCAAGTGGGAAGAAGGCGCCGAAACGCTGGCTCCTTCGATCGACCTCGTCGGCAAGATCTGATGGGTTGGGCCGGGCGGGTTTCCCGTCCGGCCACCCTCTCCATCGAGACCTTTCTACCGGAGATCGGCGTGCCCTGCATGATCCGCCCGTCCTGAGCTTTCCCAAGAATTGCCGTTCCAAGGCAGTTCTTGGGAAAGCTCAGGGCTACGGGAACCCAGCGTTTCCCCCGAGCGCCTCCCGCCGTTCATTTCCGCCTCCCGGCATCCGCGCGATCCCGGCGATGCATCCACCTGTCTGAAGAGAACCGCCATGCCTATTCTCGATGCCGCTACCACTGGCCAGTTGAAAGCCTATCTCGGCAACCTGCGCCGCCCGATCGAGTTGGTCGCCAGCCTGGATGACAGTGCCAAGTCGGCCGAAACGCGCAGCCTCGTCGAGGAAATCGCCGCGCAGTCCGACAAGGTGACCGCCCGCTTCGACGGCACGGATGCGCGCAAGCCCTCGTTCGCGATCCGCGCCGACGAAGGCAGGGCGGAAGCGGTCTTCGCCGGCCTGCCGATGGGGCACGAGTTCACCTCACTGATCCTGGCGCTGCTGCACGTGGGCGGCCATCCGCCGAAGGAAGATGCCGGACTGCTCGATCAGGTGCGCGGGCTGGAAGGGCCGCTGCACTTCGAGACGTTCTTCTCGCTGACCTGCCAGAACTGCCCCGATGTGGTGCAGGCGCTGAACATCTTGGCCGCGCTCAACCCGAACGTGACGCACGTCGCGATCGACGGCGCCGTGTTCCAGGACGAGGTGGAACGCCGCAAGATCATGGCCGTGCCGACCGTGTTCCTCAACGGCGAACCGTTCGGATCGGGGCGCATGGACCTGGCGCAGATCGTGGCGAAGCTCGATACCGGTTCGGCGGCGCGGGCAGCGGAAAAGATCGCCGCCAAGGAGCCGTTCGACGTGCTGGTCGTCGGCGGCGGTCCCGCCGGCGCGGCGGCGGCGATCTATGCAGCCCGCAAGGGCATCCGCACGGGTGTCATCGCCGAACGCTTCGGCGGGCAAGTGCTTGATACCATGGCGATCGAGAACTTCATCTCGGTGCCGCACACCGAAGGGCCGAAGCTGGCCGCGCATCTCGAACAACACGTCAAGGAATACGACGTGGACGTGATGAACGTGCAAAAGGCGGTGAAGCTGGTGCCCCCGCTCAATGGCGGGCTGGCCGAGGTGCAGCTTGAAAGCGGCGCCAGCCTGAAGGCGAAGACGGTCATCCTGTCGACCGGCGCGCGCTGGCGGCAGATGGGCGTGCCCGGCGAGGACGAATACCGCAACAAGGGCGTCGCCTATTGCCCGCACTGCGATGGCCCGCTGTTCAAGGGTAAGCGCACGGCGGTGATCGGCGGCGGCAACTCCGGCGTGGAAGCGGCGATTGACCTTGCTGGGATCGTCGCCCATGTCACGCTGATCGAGTTCGACAGCCAGTTGCGCGCCGACGCGGTGCTTCAGGCCAAGCTGAACAGCCTGCCCAACGTGACCGTGATCACCTCGGCCCTGACCACCGAAGTGCTGGGCAATGGCGACAAGGTGACCGGCCTCAAGTACCGCGATCGCAAGTCCGAGGAAGTTCACGAAATCGTGCTGGAAGGCATCTTCGTGCAGATAGGCCTTGTCCCCAACACCGAATGGCTCGACCATTCGGTGGCGCTGACCAACCGCGGCGAGATCGAGATCGACGCGCGTGGCGAGACCAGCGCAGCGGGCGTGTTCGCGGCGGGTGACGCGACGACCGTGCCTTACAAGCAGATCGTTATCGCCATGGGCGAAGGTTCGAAGGCGGCGCTTTCCGCGTTCGATTACCTGATCCGGCATTGATGGAAGCCGTCGTTATGGTGAATGCAAACCGTCGTCCCAGCGAACGCTGGGACCTCGGGCGGCAGGGTTCCACCTAACGACGGTTTTCCTGCAAAGGCCTGAGGTCCCAGCGTTCGCTGGAACGACGTGTGAGGGAAGGGGGCGTGCAAGCAAGGCACCCACCTTTCTACAGCAAATCGCCCCATCGGCCTTGCCGACTCAGGTCCGCCCGGCCACAGCCACGGCGTGAGCGCATCCATCATCATCGGCGCCGACCGGTCCGGCGCCCCTGTCCGGATCGACGTGGAGGAACTGCTGGCGACCCGCCTGCTCGTGCAGGGCAATTCCGGGTCCGGCAAGTCGCACCTGCTGCGCCGGATGCTGGAGGAAAGCGCCGCGCTGGTCCAGCAGGTGGTGATCGATCCGGAAGGCGATTTCGTCTCGCTGGCCGAGCCGTTCGGGCATGTCGTGGTCGATGGATCGGCTTACGATCAGGCCGAGATCGCCAAGCTCGCCGCACGCATCCGCAAGCATCGTGCCTCGGTGATCCTGGCGCTCGACGGGCTGGAACTGGAAGCGCAGATGCGGTGTGCGGCGGTGTTCCTCAACACGCTGTTCGATGCGCCGCGCGACGAATGGTATCCCGCGCTGGTGGTGGTGGACGAGGCGCAGATGTTCGCCCCCGCGGCTGCGGGCGACGTGACCGATGAAGTGCGCCGCCTGTCGCTGGCGGCGATGACCAACCTCATGTGCCGGGGCCGCAAGCGCGGCCTGGCCGGAGTGATCGCCACGCAGCGGCTGGCCAAGCTGGCCAAGAACGTCGCCGCCGAGGCTTCCAACTTCCTGATGGGGCGCACGTTCCTGGATATCGACATGGCGCGCGCGGCCGATCTGCTGGGCATGGAGCGGCGCCAGGCCGAACAGATCCGCGATCTGGAGCGGGGGCACTTCCTGGGGCTTGGCCCCGCGATCTGCCGCCGCCCGGTGGGGGTGCGGATCGGTGAGGTGCAGACCCGTGCGCGCAACGTGGTGCAGGGGTTGATGCCGCTGCCTTCGGCTTCCGGGCAGGACATGGAATCGCTGCTGCTGGCCGAACCGCTGGCAATGGAAGCCCTGCCGCGCGCGCCCGAACCGGAGGCCGAGCCGGTCGAAAGCGGCGAACTGCTCGAACGGATCGAGGGCTATGTGCCGGCCGCGGATCAGGTCGATCCGCCCGCCGAACCCAGCCTGTTCGCGCAAGAGGAAACCGCCGCCGACGTCGCCGCGATCCTGGCTGACATGGCGCTGGAGCCGGACTGCACGTTTCAGCCCGCGGCGCAGCTTTTCCAGGATTTCACCGTGCGCTGCCGGATGCAGCGGCTGGGCGACACGGGCATCGATCTGGCGGCGTTCCGGCGGCGTTTCGCGATGGCGGTGGCCGGCATTGCCGACGATAGCGAGCCGCGCTGGCAGGAAGTGTTGCGCATCGGGCGCGACGTGTCCGACGACCTGCTCGCCCCGTTCCTGGTGCTGGCGCGCGCGGCGGCGGAGGGCACACCATGCCCCGACGACGACAAGCTGGCCGAAGTCTATGGCACCCGTTCGCCGGGGCGCATCCGCCGTCTGCTGGAACATCTCGAACGCAGCGGCCTGATCGTGGTTCGCACCGATTACGGTGGGCGTCGTTCCATCGGCATTCCGGAACTGGGCTTGACTACCGCGCCGATGGCAGCCTGACCCTTCCCTATCGCACGGTAGATGGGACAACGGTGTTTTCGGCATTCGCAAATGCATCCGGATCGTGCTGAAATGACGCGGATTTCGTCCTGTGGACCTGTGTGCGGCGCAAAAGGCTTTGCGTAAAACACTTCGTGACCCTAATGAAACGGCGGTTTTGTTCCGTATCGTTCGTTAAGGATGGCGCGGCTGGAAAGGTATCGGATCGTTGGCTTCGGAAGTGACCATGGCGTCGGGAACAGCGGCGGGGCTGCTGGTTGACGGGATGGACGCCATTCTGGGCGTCCATATCGGAACCGCCAATTCTCTGTTCATCTCGCGGCTGGAACGGCAGCTGGATGTCCTGAAGGTTACGCCCAAGCAGGTTGCCATCCTGTGGCTGACAAACGCCAATCCCGGCGTGAAGCAATCGGACCTTTCGCGCTTCTTCCAGATCGAACGGCCCACGGTTCACCAGTTCGTGCGGCAATTGACCAAGAACGGCTACGTGGTGAACGAGCCATCGAAGCTGGATCGTCGCGCCGGCGGGCTGTGGATCACCGAGGATGGTGAGCGGGTGCTGGAACAAGCGCGCGAGATCATTGCCGCGCACGAACGGGAACTGACTGCCTGCCTTTCGGAAGACGAACGCGCGGAACTGTTCCGTCTGATCATCAAGGTCTGCGCGTCGGCGCCAGCCAAGGACTGAGGACGGACTGCCCGCTTGCGAAGATCGCTGAATAGGGTTTAGGCAACGCAGCCAAGCCGCTGTATCCGTTCATGTGCGGGTCAGCCCCGCCGGGGCAGTTTGGCCACGAAGCTTGTTAGCCAAAAGGCATTTTTGGGGAGTGCGTTGATGAAGTTTGTTGCCGTGATGGCCGGTCTGGCCGCCGTTGGTATCGCCGCGTCGGCTGCATCGGCTGCTCCTTCCGGGCCTGCTGGTGACGCGGCGCGCGGTCGTACCGTGTTCGCCCGTTGCGCTGCCTGCCACGATCTCAATACCGGTGCCACGCGCCTGGGACCGTCGCTGAAAGGCATCGTCGGCCGCAAGTCCGCCGCAATGGCGAATTTCAACTATTCGGCGCAGATGAAGGCCAAGAACGTGACGTGGAACAAGACCACGCTCGATGCCTTCCTCACCTCGCCCACCCGTTACGTGCCGGGCACGCGCATGGCCTTTGCCGGCCTCCCCAATCCGCAGGATCGCGCGGACCTGATTGCCTATCTGCAACAGGCCGCGCGCTGATCCATCGAGGAATGCCTGAGCGGCCCGGTGCGTCAGCGCCGGGCCGCTTGCTTTTCTACCCGGTTTGGCTGGTTTGGGCGCGTGTCCCGACAGCGAACGATCGGACGGGGATAGTGCCAGCCGGATTTCAAGCGGCTAAGGCGGGCGCGTGACTGAAGACACTTGGCGATTCTGGGTCGATCGCGGCGGCACCTTCACCGATGTCGTGGCGATTGCTCCCGATGGCGCGTTGCACCGCGCGAAACTCCTGTCCGAAGATCCCGGCCGCTATGACGATGCGGCCGTCGAGGCGATGCGTCGGCTGACCGGCGCGCGCGCAGGGTTTGCCTTGCCCCGCGCCGAACTGCGCCTGGGCACGACCGTAGCCACCAACGCCTTGCTCGAACGCAAGGGCGAGCCGACGCTGCTGGCGATCACGCGCGGGTTTGGCGATGCCCTGCGCATCGGCACGCAGGAACGGCCCGACATCTTCGCGCGAAAAATCGATCTTCCGGCGCCCCTGTTCGCGCAAGCCGTGGAAATCGACGAGCGGGTCATGGCCGATGGCACGGTGCTGGCCGCGCTGGATGAAGATCGCGCCCGCGCCGCGCTGCAATCCGCGGTCGATCACGGGCTGCGTTCCATCGCGATCGTGCTGATGCATGGCTGGAAGTATCCCGCGCACGAGGCCGCGCTCGCCCGTATCGCGGCGGAGGTGGGGTTCGGGCAGATTTCGGTCAGCCATCGCGTGGCGCCGCTGATCAAGCTGATCGCGCGGGGGGACACGACAGTGGTCGATGCCTATCTCTCGCCTGTCCTGCGCCGCTATGTCGCTGGCCTCGAAGCGGGGCTGGGGCCGGCAGTCGCGGCGCTATACATGCAGTCGAGCGGGGGCCTTGCGGCCGGCGAGGCGTTCCACGGCAAGGACGCGGTGCTTTCCGGCCCGGCGGGGGGCATCGTCGGCATGGCGGCCACGGCGAAAGCGGCGGGTTTCGCACAAGTCGTGGGCTTCGACATGGGCGGCACCTCGACCGACGTTTCGTACTACGCCGGCAGCTACGAGCGCGAGGTCGAGGCGCGGGTGGCGGGATCGCGCATCCGCGCCCCGATGATGCGCATTCATACCGTGGCGGCGGGAGGCGGTTCGATCTGCCGGTTCGACGGTACGCGATTCCTGGTCGGTCCGGAATCGACCGGCGCGGTGCCGGGGCCGGCGTGTTACCGGCGCGGCGGCCCGCTTGCGGTCACCGACTGCAACCTGTTGCTGGGCAAGTTGCAGCCCGATCATTTCCCGCATGTGTTCGGGCCGGATGGCAACGAACCGCTCGGTCGCGACGCGGTGGAACGCCGCTTCGCCGAACTGACCGCGCACGTCCACGCGGCCATCGGGCGCGCGGTTTCGCCCGAGGAGGCGGCCGAAGGGTTCCTGCGCATTGCCGTTGCCAATATGGCCAACGCGATCAAGGCGATTTCCGTGCGGCGGGGCCATGACGTCACGCGCGCCACGCTGGCCTGCTTCGGCGGCGCGGGCGGGCAGCATGCCTGCCTGGTGGCGGATGCGCTGGGGATCGATACCGTGCAGTGCCATCCGCTGGCGAGCGTGCTTTCCGCCTATGGCATGGGCCTGGCCGACCGGCGCGCGGTGCGTGAGGCCACGCTGGGGTGCCTGCTGGATGCGGAGGGTGCGGACGCTATCGCCCACAAGGTCGGTCTGCTGGGGGACGCGGCGGAGGCGGAGCTGGTCGCCGGCGATGGCGGGCGGGCAACCTTGCGCCGCGAGGTGACGCTGCATCTGCGGCCGCAGGGGACCGAGAACACGATCGAGGTGGCCCATGCCCCGCTTGAGGCGATGCAAACCGCCTTCGCGGCGGACTGGCAGCACCGCTTCGGCTTCGCGCCCGAAGGGGCGATCGTGGCCGAGGCCGCACGGGTCGAGGCGGTGGCGGTCTCGCGCCATGCCAACGTGTCGGTGGCCGTGCTGCCCGAACGATCCGGGCCACCAGCGGGCACCGTCTCGATGTTCACCGGGGGCGAACGGCATGTTACGCCGCTCTACCGGCGCGAGGATCTGGCCTTCGGTTTCGCGGCAGACGGGCCGGCGCTGATCGTCGATCCGGTATCGACCACGGTGGTCGAGCCGGGCTGGCGCGTGGACGTCGATGCCATCGGCAATCTTATCCTGCGCCGGGCACAGCCGCGCGCGGTGGACCGTGCGGCGGATACCGCGCTCGATCCGGTGCGGCTGGAGATCATGAGCGGGCTGTTCATGGCCGTGGCCGAGGAAATGGGCGCGGCGCTCCAGCACAGCGCTTCGTCCGTCAACATTCGCGAGCGGCTCGATTTCTCCTGCGCGCTGTTCGACCGGGACGGCAGCCTGATCGCCAACGCGCCGCACATGCCGGTGCATCTGGGATCGATGGGCGAAAGCGTGCGCACCGTGCTGGCCCGGCGCGGGCAGGGGCGGGACGGGCGCGGGCTGCGCCCCGGCGATGCCTATGTCCTCAACGCGCCGTATGATGGCGGCACCCATCTGCCCGACGTGACGGTGGTGATGCCGGTGTTTGCCGAAGAGAGCGATGCGGCGCCGGCCTGGTTCGTTGCCGCGCGCGGCCATCACGCGGACATCGGCGGGATCGCGCCCGGATCGATGCCGCCGGGCAGCCGCACGCTGGACGAGGAGGGCGTGCTGCTCGACAACGTGCTTCTGGTGGACGAGGGGCAGTTGCGCGAGGCGGATCTGCGCGCGCGCCTATCGTCCGGGCGCTGGCCTTCGCGCAACGTGGACCAGAACATCGCGGACCTGAAGGCGCAGGTCGCGTCCTGCGCGCGGGGAGCCTCGGAGCTGCGGCGAATCGCCGCGGAGCAGGGCAGGGCGGTGGTCGATGCCTATATGGGCCACGTGCAGGATCACGCCGAGGCCGCCGTGCGCGCGCTGCTCGACCGGCTGGCCGACGGGCGCTTCACCTATGCGATGGACAACGGCGCGCAGGTCTCTGTCAGCGTGGCGATCGATCGCGCGGCCCGCCATGCCACGATCGATTTCACCGGCTCCAGCCCGCAACTGGGCGACAATTTCAACGCGCCGCTGCCGGTCGTGCGTGCCGCCGTGCTCTATGTGGTGCGCACGCTGATCGACGATGCGGTGCCGATGAACGAGGGGTGCCTGCGTCCGCTGACCGTGGTGGTGCCCCAAGGGTCGATGCTGCGCCCGCAAGCGCCCGCCGCCGTGGTGGCCGGGAATGTCGAGACCAGCCAGGTGGTGACCGACGCGCTGTTCGGCGCGCTGGGGGCGATGGCGGGCGCGCAGGGGACGATGAACAACTTCACCTTCGGCAATGCGCGCCACCAGTATTACGAGACGATCGCCGGCGGATCGGGCGCCGGGCCGGATTTCGACGGAACGGCGGTGGTGCAGACGCACATGACCAACAGCCGCCTGACCGATCCCGAAGTGCTGGAAACCCGCTTCCCGGTGCTGCTGGAGGAGTTTTCCATCCGACGCGGCTCGGGCGGGGCCGGCCATCATCGCGGTGGCGATGGCGCGGTGCGGAGAGTGCGCTTTCTCGAAGCGATGGAGGCGGGCATCCTGTCCAACCGCCGGATCGTGCCGCCGTTCGGCCTGCAGGGTGGCGCGGACGGACAAACCGGGAGCAACCGGATCGAGCGGGCGGACGGGCGTGTCGAACACCTGCCTGCCACCGCGTCTGCCGCCATGGAACCAGGTGACGTGTTCGTGATCGAGACGCCGGGCGGTGGCGGTTACGGTCCGCCGGACGAAGTTGTCGTGGATTAGGCAAGGTTTTCTACCGCTGCGATTGACTTTCGCGTGCGAGGCGGTTTTGTGTCTTCATGCTCTCGCAGAAGACGCGCTACACCATCAGGGCCTTGCAGCATCTTGCCGATACCTTCGGACAGGGGCCGGTGCGACTGGATGCGATTGCCGATGCGCAGAACATTCCGCGCAAGTTCCTGACCGTGATTCTGTCGGAAATGGCGCGCGAGGGAATCGTCGTTTCGCAGCGCGGGCGCGAAGGGGGATACGAACTGGCCTTGCCGCCGGTGGACATCCGCTACGGCGACATCATCCGCCTGACCCGTGGCAGTCTTGCGCTGGTGCCCTGCGCCAGCCGCAACGCGCACGAAACCTGCACGAACTGCCTGCCGGAGGCGGAATGCCGGCTGCGCGGCCTGATGCTTCAGTTGCGCGATGAAATGGCGGCGATGCTGGACCGGATCACGCTGGCCGATCCGATTCCGGTGATCCCGCCGTTCGAGGACGCGTGATCTTCGCGTGCGCCGTCACATCCTGAAATCGATGCATGCACAACTTCACTTGGCGTTCATGGGGGCGCTGGCTATAGGGCTGCCATGACGTTTATCGCCCATGGCCGCACCCCGCTGCGGATTGCCGTTCTCGCCGCCGCCACCGCCGCCCTTGGGCTGACCGCCGGTTGCGCCGGCGGCGCGCGTTCCAAGAAGGACGTGGCCTATGTCGCGCGGGACGTCGATACGCTCTATATGGCGGCCAAGGAACGGCTGGATCAGGGCAACGCCAAGCAGGCCGCGGCGCTGTTCGACGAAGTGGAGCGCCAGCATCCCTATTCGCCCTGGGCGCGCCGCGCGCAGCTGATGAGCGCGTTCAGCTACTACGCCGCGCGCGATTACGCCAAGGCGACGCAATCGGCTCAGCGCTTCCTGTCGATTCACCCCGGCAACAAGGACGCGCCCTACGCCTATTACCTGATCGCGCTGTGCTATTACGAACAGATCAGCGACGTGACGCGCGATCAGAAGATCACCTTGCAGGCGCAGACCGCGCTCAACGAAGTGATGCGCCGTTTCCCGAATACCGATTATGCCACCGATGCGCGGCTGAAGATGGACCTGGTGAACGATCACCTTGCCGGCAAGGAAATGGAGATCGGCCGCTTCTACCAGCGCAGCGGCAAGTGGCTGGCGGGCACCCTGCGGTTCCGCGTGGTGGTCGACAAGTATCAGCAGACCAGCCACACGCCCGAAGCGCTCTATCGCCTGGTCGAAAGCTATCTGGCCCTCGGCGTACCGGAAGAAGCGCAGAAGGCGGCGGCGGTGCTGGGCAACAACTATCCCGGCAGCGAATGGTATCAGAAGGCCTATCGCCTGATGAACAGCAAGGCCCCCGGCGCCAACGCGGCCTGATCGCGATCCGTAGCGGGTGAGCCCGCCCCGGAGCCTTGCTCAGTCCGGAACGTAGACCGGTTTGCGCTTTTCGAGGAAGGCGCGCAACCCTTCTGCGAAGTTCGGGCTGCTCGATGTCATGATCTGGTTGCGATTCTCGATCGCCATCGCCGCTTCGAGGCTGGGGGCATCGACCGCGAGGTTGAGCCCTTCCTTGGTCATGCGCAGGCCCTTCGGCGAAGCCATCAGCATTTCATCGACATAGCTCTGTGCCGCATCGGCCAGCCGTTCGTCCGGCACCACTTCCGAAACCAGCCCGGTCGCCAGCGCGCGTGGCGCGTGGATGAAGCGGCCGGTCAGCATGAGTTCGGACGCCACCGAAACGCCGACGAGGCGCGGCAGAAAATAGCTGACGCCCATGTCGCACGAGGACAGACCCAGGCGGATGAAGGCGGCGTTCATGCGCGCGCTTTCGCCAGCGATGCGAATGTCGGACGCCAGCGCAAAGGCGAAACCGCCGCCACAGGCCGCGCCCTGGACCAGCGCGATGATCGGCTGCGGACAGCGTCGCATCTTGACGTAGACATCCGCCAGATAGCCCTGGAAGCCGAAGCCGCCGCCAAAGGGAATGGCGGCGCGTTCGTCCTCGCTGCGCTCCTTGATGTCCAGCCCGGCGCAGAACGCCCGGCCAGCTCCGCGCATCACCACGATGCGCACGGAGCCATTGTTGTACAGCCCGCCGAAATAGGCGTTGAGTTCGCGCACCATCTCCAGCGAGATGGCGTTCATGGCCTCGGGCCGGTTCAGCGTGAGCCAGTCGACCGGCCCGCGGCTTTCGACAGTGATGGTGTTGTAGTGTTCCGCCATGAATTCGAATCCTCTCTGCGGTGAAGCGTAGAGGAAAGGGTGGGCATCATGGAAGAGGGGGGAGCGCGTCTTTAGAGCGCCCCCCCTTCCTGGGGATGCGTCAGGCGAAGGCGGGAACCTGTTGCTGGTGCGCCTCGGTCAGTGCCGTCAGGAACTGGTCGGTGGCCCGGTCCCAGCTGTAGCTTGCGCCATGGACAGCGGCACCCAGCCGGTCACAGCGCAGGGCGTCGGCGATGGCGTGGTCCAGATTGTCGCGCAGAGCGCCCACCCGCATGGGAAGGTCGCCGCCGGGGCCGTGGCCGTCCACTCCCACGATGTCGAGCGGACCCGGCACGGGGAAGGCCGCCACCGGCAGGCCGCAGGCCAGCGCTTCGATCATCACGAGGCCGAAGGTATCGGTACGGCTGGGGAACACGAAGACTTGCGCCGAGCAATAGGCCCGCGCCAGCTGCTCGCCCGCCAGCGCGCCCAGGAAGGTCGCTTCGGGGAAGGCTTCGCGCAGGCGGACGAGATCGGGTCCGTCGCCGACCACGACCTTGCTGCCGGGGAGCGTGCTGGTGAGGAAGGCTTCCAGGTTCTTCTCGATTGCCACGCGCCCGACGTAGAGCATCACCGGGCCGGGAAGCGCGGCCATTTCGGGCAGCGGATCGTGCTGCGGATGGAACAGCGAACGGTCGATCCCGCGCGACCACAGGCGCGCGCGGCCGATGCCGCGCGCGGCCGATGCCCTGCGCCGCCAGTTCGCCCGCCAGCGTGGGCGTGGACACCAGCACGGCGCGCGAATGGTTGTGGAACCGGCGCATCACCGGCCAGAAGTGCGAGGCGTCCAGCCCGGTGCGCACGGCCGCATAGTCCGGGAAGCGGGTGTGGAACGCGGTGGTGAAGGGCGTGCCGGTGCTCTTGCACCAGCCGCGCGCGCTCCAGCCGATCGGGCCTTCGGTGGCGATATGGACGACATCGGGCGCGAAGTCCTTCAACGTGCGCCGCGTGCCGAAGCGCGGGGCCATCGCCAGCCGGATCTCGCTGTAGCCGGGCAGGGGCAGCGTGCGGAACTGGCTGGGCGTTATAAGCTCGACCTCGTGCCCGCGCGCATTCAGGCGATCCACCGTGGTGGACAGGGTGCGGACAACGCCGTTGACTTGCGGGTGCCAGGCATCGGTGCAGATCGCGATCCTCATGCCGGTTCCTCCTCGCGCGCGGTGGACGGGGCGGGATGCTTGCCTTGCTTCATCTCCGCCTCGCGCGTTTCCGCCGCCCAGTCGACGATGGAGATCGCGCCCTGGTGGTCTTCCACCAGCGCGGTGCAGCTTTCGACCCAGTCGCCATCGTTGTAGTAGGTCACATCGCCGATCTGGCGGATCTCGGCGCAGTGGATGTGGCCGCAGACCACACCGTCCACGCCCTGTTCGCGCGCCGCGTGCGCCACGGCTTCCTCGAAGTCGCAAACGAACTGGACCGCGTTCTTCACGCGTTTCTTGAGGTAGGCCGAAAGCGACCAGTAGGGCAGCTTGAACTGGCGGCGCAGCAGGTTGAACCAGCGGTTCGCGCGTAGCAGAAACTCGTAGGCCTTGTCGCCCAGGAACGCGAGCCAGCGGGCATAGAGCACCACGCCGTCAAAGCCGTCGCCATGGGTAACGAGCAGGCGACGCCCGTCGGCGGTGGTGTGGATCGCCTCCAGCGCCAGTTCCACGCCGCCGAAGCTCATACCGGCGTAAGGGCGCAGCATCTCGTCATGGTTGCCCGCGATCAGCACCACGCGCGTGCCGCGGTGCGCCATCTTGAGCACGCGGCGGATCACCTCGTTGTGGGCATCCGGCCAGTACCAACCCTTTTTCAGCCGCCAGCCATCGACAATGTCGCCGACCAGGTAGAGCGTTTCGCATTCGATGGAGGCCAGGAAATCCAGCAGCATCGCCGCGTTGCAGCCGCGCGTGCCCAGGTGGATGTCGGAAATCCATACCGTCCGGACCTTGCGCTTGGGCCGGAAGCCGCGTGGTTCGGGCAGGTCGAGCCACGCCGGAACGGAAGTGGCTAGTTCGGTGACCGTCTGGAACGTGGACCGGAACGCTGGCTTGGCTTGGCGTTGCTTGGGCATGGCCGTGCCTCCTTTGCGGTTGTTTTCAGCGAATCCCTTGCCCCAATCAGGTTGCGGGTGTGTGGCGCGGTGTCACAGGGCTGAAACAAGCCGTGAACGGATGGTGACGGCGCGTTTCCGAACGGCTAAGAACACTCGCCCATGCTGACCGGACTATCCATCCGCAACATCGTGCTGATCGAGGCACTGGACCTTGCGTTTCCAGGCGGACTCGGCGTGCTCACCGGCGAGACCGGCGCGGGCAAGTCGATCCTGCTCGATGCGCTGGGGCTCGTGCTGGGCGATCGGGCCGATGCCGGCCTTGTGCGCGCGGGCGAGGATCAGGCAAGCGTGACCGCCACGTTCGAGTTCGATCGCCTGCCCGATCCGATCCGCCATGCGCTGGCCGAAGCGGACGTGGAGATCGAACCGGGCGAACCGCTGATCGTTCGCCGGCGGCTGCGCGCGGCGAGCGGCGATGCCGGGACCGGAACTGGCGGGGGCAGCAAGGCGTTTATCAACGACCAGCCGGTGGGCGTGGCGCTGCTGCGCGAAATCGCGCCGGCGCTGGTCGAACTGCACGGGCAGCATGACGACCGGGGGTTGGTGAACGCACGCGGGCACCGCATGTTGCTGGATCGCTATGCCCGCGCCGATACCGGCGCCGTGGCGGCCGCCTGGGACAAGTGGCGCGGTGCCGAAACCGCGCTCGCGACCGCCAGGGCGCGGGTGGAAGCGGCGATGGCGGAGCAGGATCTGTTGCTCGCCCATCTTGCGGAACTAACCACGCTGGCGCCGGTGATCGGCGAGGAGGAAGACCTCGCGCTGCAGCGTGCGGCGATGCAGAAGGGCGAGCGGCTGTCCGGCGATCTCGCCGAATTACAGCATTTGTGGGCCGGGTCCGATTCCGCGCTGGCTTCGTTGCGCGCGGCGGCGCGGCGGCTCGATCGCATCGCGGCGGAGCATCCGCTGCTGGCCGAAGCGCTCGAGGCGCTGGACCGCGCCGTGATCGAGGCGAGCGAGGCGGAGGACAAGCTCTCGGCGGCGGCGGAAGCGCTGGCGCATGATCCGCAGGCGCTCGACCGGATCGAGACGCGGCTGTTCGACCTGCGCGGCGCGGCGCGCAAGCATGGCTGCACGCCCGATGAACTGCCCCACCGGATGCACGAGATGCGTCTGGCGCTCGATGCCATCGAAGGCGGCGAAGCGCAGATCGGCGCGTTGCAGCGCACGGCGCAGGAGGCGGGGCTGGACTATCGCGCCAAGGCCGAAGCGTTGTCCGTCACCCGAGCCGATGCCGCGCGCCGGCTGGACAAGGCGGTGGCCGCCGAACTGGTGCCGCTGAAGCTGGACGCCGCCCGGTTCCATACCGCCGTGATCCGCCTGCCCGAAGACCGCTGGGGGCCGGGGGGTATCGACGCGGTGGAATTCCTGATCGCGACCAACCCCGGCGCGGATTTCGCGCCGCTGGGCAAGATCGCCAGCGGCGGCGAGCTTTCGCGCTTTATCTTGGCGCTCAAGGTGGCGCTGGCGGAGGAAGGCGGCGCGGCGACGGTGATCTTCGACGAGATCGACCGGGGCGTGGGCGGCGCGGTTGCCAGCGCGATCGGCGAACGTCTGGCACGGCTGGCGCACAATAACGGCCGGGGCGGCGGACAGCTTCTGGCGGTCACGCACAGCCCGCAGGTCGCCGCGCGCGGCAACGCGCATTACCTGATCGCCAAGTCCAGCCAGGGCGTCGTGACGCGAACGTCCGTGGTGCTGCTGGACGCCGCTGGCCGGCAGGAGGAAATCGCGCGGATGCTGTCCGGCGCGGAGATCACCGCCGAAGCGCGGGCGCAGGCCGACCGGTTGCTGGAGCAGGCGTGATGTTCGTCAGCCGGCGCACGATGATCGGCGGTGCCGCCGCCGCCATGTTGCTGGCTGGCCGGGCGTGGGGAATGGAAGCGCATACCATGGAAGAAATCGACGAATCGCAGGTCTATGGCCTGATCGGGCAGATGAAGGCCGCGCCCGGCCGCCGTGACGAACTGATCGGCTATCTGATCGAGGGAAGCGCGGCCATGCCGGGCAATCTCGGCTATCGGGTGTGGAAGGACCGCGCGGATGCGGACGCGATCTGGATAACCGAAGTGTGGAAGGACGAAGCTTCGCACAAGGCGAGCCTGAAACTACCGCAAGTGCAGGAAGCCATCCGCAAGGCGCGGCCGATCATCGCGGGTTTTGGCGCGCGTGCCGAAGTGTCGCCCGTTGGCGGAGCGGCGCCGGAATGACGGCGCATCCGCTTGACCGGCCGGTGTGGAACTCGCTGCGCGGCCGTCTGTCCGCGCTTGCGTCCGGGGATGACGCCGTGGTCCGGATCGATCCGCGCTACGGGCCGTTCGCGGCCTGCGCTCCGGGGCGGAACGATGCGCTTGCCGGGGTGCTGGGGGAGGCCGGAGAGGAAATCTGGCTGGTGGAACCTGAACTGGTCGAACCCCCAGCGGGAATGGTGGTCATGCGCACCGCGCCCCTGCTCCAGATGGTGGCCGATAGTCCCCTGCCTGAGGCCGGGCACGATGACGGGATCACGGTGCTGGGGGCGAACGATGCTGCTGACATGGCGGCCATCGCTACCGCCACCGCGCCGGGGCCATGGGGCACGCTGACGCACCGCTATGGCACCTTTTACGGAATCCGGCGGGAAGGGCGGCTGATCGCCATGGCTGGCGAACGCTTCAAGCCCGCCGACGGTTTCGCCGAGTTGAGCGGGGTCTGCACGTATCCCGAATTTCGCGGGCAGGGGCTGGCGCGCCGGTTGATCCTGCGCGTGATGATGGGCTTTGCCGCGCGGGGAGAAACACCTTTCCTGCACACTTATGCGGCCAATGCTGGGGCGATCGCGCTTTATGAAACGCTTGGTTATCGGGCGCGGCGTGAACTGATGGTGACGGTGCTGGGGAAGGCCGCATGAGCGTGGAAGGCATGAGCGAGGCCGATGTCGCCAACGAACTGATGCGGCTGGCGCGCGCCATCAATCGCGCCAACAAGCTGTATCACGCCGAGGACGCGCCCGAGATTCCCGACGCGGAATACGATGCACTGGTGCGCCGCAATGCCGAACTGGAAGCGGCGTTTCCGCACCTGGTCCGCGCCGACAGCCCGACCAACGCGGTCGGGCACGAAGTCAGCGCTTCGCCCCTGTCCAAGGTGGCGCACGAGGTTCGCATGATGAGCCTCGACAACGCGTTCTCCGACGAGGAAGTCGCGGAATTCGTCGCGCGCGTGCGGCGCTTCCTGGCGCTGCCGGAGGACGCGGAAGTCGTGATGACCGCCGAGGACAAGATCGACGGGCTATCGTGTTCGCTACGCTACGAGAACGGGCATCTCGTCCGCGCCGCCACGCGCGGCGACGGGCAGGTGGGCGAGGACGTGACCGCCAATGTCGCGCATATCCGTGACATTCCTCAGGACCTGACGGGCGACGGGCTGTTCGACATCCCCGCCGTGTTCGAGATCCGCGGCGAGGTCTATATGGCCAAGGCCGATTTTCTCGCGCTCAATGCCGCACAGGCGGAGAAGGACGAGAAGATCTTCGCCAATCCGCGCAACGCTGCCGCCGGCTCGCTGCGCCAGAAGGATGCGAGCGTCACCGCCAGCCGGCCCCTGCGTTTCCTGGCCCACGGCTGGGGCGCGGCGAGCGCGGTGCCGGAACAGACGCAGTTCGCGATGATGAAGCGGATCGAGTGCTGGGGCGTGCCGGTTTCGCCGCTGCTGGTCCGTTGCGGCAGCACGGCCGAGATGCTGGCGCATTACCGCGCGATCCAGCAGGCCCGCGCGGACTTGCCCTATGACATCGATGGCGTGGTCTACAAGGTCGACCGGCTGGACTGGCAGCAGCGGCTGGGCTTCGTCGCCAAGGCCCCGCGCTGGGGCATGGCGCACAAGTTCCCGGCCGAACGCGCCGAGACCACGCTGGAGGCGATCGACATCCAGGTGGGCCGCACCGGCAAGCTGACCCCGGTGGGGCGGCTGAAGCCCGTGCTGGTCGGCGGCGTCACCGTCACCAACGTCACCCTGCATAACCGCGACGAGATCGGCCGGCTGGGCGTGCGCGTGGGTGATCGCGTGGTGCTGCAGCGCGCGGGCGACGTGATCCCGCAAGTGGTCGAGAACCTGTCGCGCGACGAGCCGCGCGAGCCTTATCACTTTCCCGATCACTGCCCCGAATGTGGCTCGGAAGCCGTTGCGGAGGAAGGCGAGGTCGATGTCCGGTGCACCGGGGGGCTGATCTGCCCGGCGCAGCGCACCGAACGGCTCCGGCACTTCGTCAGCCGCGCCGCGCTGGATATCGAGGGGCTGGGCGAGAAGACGATCGCGGAGTTCTTCGCGCTCGGCTGGCTGGAAAGCCCGGCCGACATCTATCGCCTGCGCCAGCGCCGCGACGAGATCGTTGGGCGCGAGGGCTGGAAGGACAAGTCTGTCGATAACCTGTTGATGGCGATCGAGGCCAAGCGCCAGCCCGACGCCTCGCGGCTGCTGTTCGGCCTGGGCATCCGCCACGTGGGCGCGGTGACCGCGCGCGACCTGCTGAAGCGGTTCGTGACGCTGCCGAAGCTGCGGGCGGTGGTGGAGCGGGCACATGCTCCCTTCGCGCCGGCGCAGCCGGACGCGGAAGCATCCGATGCCCTTTCGCCAGAAGTGCTCGAAGCGAGGGCCGAGTTGCTGTCCATCGATGGCGTGGGGCCGGTGGTGGTCGAGGCGCTGGGCGATTTCTTCCACGAACCGCACAACGTGGCGGTGTGGGACGATCTCCTGTCCGAAGTCTCGCCGCCAGACTATGTCGTGGAAACGAAGGACAGCGCCGTCGCCGGCAAGACCGTGGTCTTCACCGGCAAGCTGGAGACGATGAGCCGCGACGAGGCCAAGGCGCAGGCCGAGGCGCTGGGCGCGCGGGCGGCGGGGTCTGTGTCCGCCAAGACCGACCTGATCGTGGCCGGGCCGGGCGCGGGCAGCAAGCTGAAGAAGGCGGCCGAACTCGGCATAGAAGTCATCGACGAGGCGGCCTGGGCCGACATCGTCCGGAACGCGGGATAAGGATCATGGCCTGGCATACCTGGTGGCTCTATGCGGTCACCGTTTTCTTCGTGTCGGCCACGCCGGGGCCGAACATGCTGCACGTCATGGCGCGCAGCGTCGAACTGGGGCTGGCGCGGTCGTTCGCGGCGATGGCGGGGTGCTTCATCGCGGTGTTCGGCCTGCTGACGGCGTCTGCGCTGGGGCTGAGCGCGCTGCTGCTGGCGATTCCGGGCCTGTTCACCGTGCTGCGCTACGCCGGCGCGGCCTATCTCGTGTACCTCGGCTACCGGTCGTGGACGGCCGATGATGCCGCCATCGATATCGGCGAGGGCGAGGTCGATCGCGGCCTCTCGACCTGGCGCGTGTTCCGCACCGCTTTCGTCATCGGGATCAGCAATCCCAAAGCGCTGCTGTTTGCGGCGGCCTTCCTGCCGCAGTTCATCGATGCCACGCAGCCCAAGCTGCCGCAGTTCGGCGTAATGGTGCTGACGTTCTCGGTGATCGAGATTTCGTGGTACTTCGTCTATGCGCTGGGTGGACGGGGCATTGCCGGGTTCCTGACGCGGCCGGGACTGAAGAAGGCGTTCAACCGCCTGACGGGCAGCATCTTCGTGGCCTTCGGGTTGGCGCTGGTGGGATCGCGCGCGTGACGATCGAGGAACTTGCCGCGATCGGCGCCGAAGCGGGGGCGCTGCTGAAGGCGCGGGGCGAGACGCTGGCCGTGGTCGATGGCGCGACGGGCGGCTTGATGTCGGCCGGGCTGCTCGCCATGCCGGACGCTTCGGCGTTCTTCCTGGGCAGCGGCGTGGTCTATACGCTGAAAGGCCGGCGGATCGTGCTGGGGCACGAGCCCGGATCGCTGCGCGGGCTGACCTCGGCCACGGAAAGCTATGCGCTGGCGCAGGCGGACCTGATCCGCAAGCGCTATGGCGCGGACTGGGGGCTGGCCGAGACCGGCGCGGCGGGGCCGGGCACGCACCCGCTGGGCGTGCCGTCGGGCACAAGCGCCGTGGCCGTGGTCGGGCCGGGCGGTTCG
>APMI01005758.1_pt1 | contig 22331 bp, 9 predicted proteins | sample 667938 | NCBI WGS metagenome assembly APMI01 (sample SAMN01084076, study PRJNA167559) | wastewater metagenome | biome: Wastewater | place: Denmark: Ejby Moelle, Odense | collected 2011-11-28
GACAGATAAAGCTTATAGATTTTGAGATCTCCAAAATGATAAAATACAGCAATCAGAAGCTTTAAATGCTTACCAATATTGGGACTCTTTATTACAAGGCTCCTGAAATCTATAGCAGCTCTTGCTATAACCAGCAGGTCGATGTGTGGGCAGTGGGAGTAATTTGTTATGAAATGATTATGGGTGACTTCCCCTTCAAGAGTAAGTACGAAAGTGAAGTAATCCGTCAAATCAAATAGTCATAGCCAAAGTATGATAGCAATGTCACAGACATGTGCATTAACTTCATTAAGAAATGCTTATAGAAAGATCCACTTAAGAGATTCACTGCATTAGAGGCACTCAAATCACCATTCATTCTAAAATACTCGAGCGTAAGCAGCACAAACTCGAGCCCAATGAGACGTAAAAATAGCCAAGATCATATCCGAAGCGCTTTCGGCATTGAAGTAAGCAAGTGCTATGACGAGGACTCAGGGCTTAAGAATACAGAGTCTCTATAAATCGACAGTGGAATTCGAGTACGAGCTTCCTCTTCACAAGCACCCCTATAATGATTACATTAGCATACAAATTTTAATAACACGTATTTCTTAGTATTACTTTAAACCTCATTAACTAAAAATGTTTGGTTGACTATTTATTATTCAATTATCATCTGATATGAAGTCAAATTTATGGTATTAGAATATATACTTTTTAAGAGTAATGAGAGTATTATTTGTGTTTTGTCTACTGCTTGTTCTCACAAAGCAAATCCCATAAATATGCACAGGGCCTACACTATAAGCAAAGTTTCTCAAATCAAACCCGCCGTTGAGCGACATTGACAAAACTCGCATATGCTTTTCCTCATTAATAGAAAAAGGAGAGTACTAATCTATAGACTCATTGGAGCATTTGCTAGAAGACAGTGAGTAAAAAATAATGACAGAATTACTGAACGCTGAAATTATGAGACTTGAGTCAATTCAGCAGTATGTTATTCAAACTAAATCGACGTGTGAACCAGTTTTAAAATGGGCACAGAATTTAAGTCATATTTTTGTAGCAGTTAAGCTATCTCATCGCTGGGACAGTCCACCATGTCTTAAAACAGTTGAAGAAAGCTATGACCTCAAAAACTCAACACTATTTTTCAACAATGTTTGTCTTGTCAGCAATACCCGAATCACCTTTGGAATCTCCAGCAAGCTCTATAAGAATTGTACAAGATTGTTATAAATTAAAAAAGATGGGGTTGGGACTTATTCACTGACTATTGAGAAATAAGAGCATTAGCTTTGGCCATACTTGCTAGAGACGAATGAAAAGGTGCAAATTTGGCACGAGTTAATGGCAAGGAATTAAACACTCAAAACATAGTTCTAAAAGCTGGTGCAGAAGACGGATGCCATTAATGCAGCCTCATCCAAAAGTGATATTTGAATATATATAGAATGGTAGCAATTAGTTGGTCAGGGGTTAGCTGTTGTTTTGATCCTTCTTATCATTTGATCAATTTGAATAATAACTAACTATCATTATTATCAAGGATGAACCCATCGGAGATAAACTAACAAACTTAAGCACACGAGCAACTTTCTGCTCTCAAACAATAAGCTACAAATAAAGCTCTTAGCTATGACTCCTTTGAGCACTTGTCTGCACTTGAAATAATTTGCAAGATCATTCATCGAAATTATTCTCGGCATTTTTTGAAGCGACTCATGTATACTTGTTGCCATGTAGGTTTGCGTACATTTAATCTCTCAAAAAACCACAACATCATAACGAAAGCCAATATACTACCGATAGCGAATCTAACTACTGGAAATAATACTTAATAAAGAAGCGCAATCCAGAAGAGCAAGAATGGTTCTAGTTCTTGAATCTTTGTGCACAGATGATCCAGTCTAAATTTAGGTCGTACATCACTAAAAAAAGACATCAGTTCGCACTCAAAAAAACACATAGAGCTAAAGACTTAATTGCTTCATTTCTTAAGAGATGGAAAATTTATCGCATATTCAACTGCTAAAAAATCACCAGCATAAGGGGTAAAATTAAAGAAATTCAAGCTGAGATTGATGCAGAGTAATAGAAAATGGGGCAGAGAGACGGTAAAAAACTAAAAGCACTTTACAAATACTCGTAGATTAATGCAAAAATATTCACTGATACATTTAATCTGCTTCGATAAACCGGTATGTGGACACTATAAAAAAATATGAAAAAAAGACCAATCATTAAGAATATACAACCGAAAAGAATTAAAGGGTAGGAAATATAAGTCAAATACCTTGCATTCGTATAAAAACGTTAAGAGAAAATTAGTTATAATGAAAATCGTAAGTAAAATGTTGATCAGAATGCTTCTAATTAATTTATTAATGAATTTGCTAAATCAATAAACTCATCTTCATTGTAGGATCGTCCCATCAAAGCGGCTGGCTAATATAAATTTAATTAAAGCTAGGTTTCATAAAATGCAACTGTTGGATCACAAGTATAAAGACCTGTTGAATAAAATAATAAATAAATAAACAGAAAAGAGAGAGATCGAAAAAAGCAATAGCTAAATAAGAGAATAAAATATGATCCAAAAAAAGCAATAGAGTAATAAAAGAATCGTAAAAAGTAGTAAGTCAAAACCGAAGTGAAAGACATACCAAAGTTACCTACTCAAAGTCATAAATAAATGCCAACTTAAACTGAAACATAAATTGTCAAAAAGTCAGAAGGCGAAAAGAAAAAGAATAAGCCATAGAAACAATTCAAGTAAGTTGTTCAAGCTGAGGTAAAAGTCAAGTAAGTAAAAGTAGAACCAAAATTGGCCAAGAAGATCTCATCTAAAATCGATTGCTGGGGATCTAAAAAGTAAGCAGAACCGGAGTGGGTCAAAGATTATAAATCAAGGATACTTGAAAATAAAATATAAAGTGTATAGAAGTCAGATGACCTCAAAAGATCTTTAGAGAAAAATAAAAAGTAATTAAAAAATGATAGTTTTATCAACGCAACAAGACTAAAGCAGCATCAAACGTCAAATTAAGAAATACCAACTAAAACATAGGTAAGCAACACCTACTAAAGGGGTTTTAATGCTAATTGGAAGAACAAAGAGAAGGAGATCTAAATACTTAGAATGAAACAAGAGTAATTTGTGGGACAGCGTAAAAATCCATCCCAAAACTTCCAAGAGCAAATAAAATCTTTGGTGGATAGAAAATCTAAGAAAAAGTAGGTGCATAGACCGATATAGTAGCTTGAAGAGACTTACAATAAGCATTATGGAGACAGATACAGAAGTAGTAATTCATATATCATAGATTTAATGCCAAAATTGAGTTTACTCGCAGTAGCCCGCAGTCAAGAACGTGAAGGCAGCATCCCGATTCTCGAGGACCTAAGTTAATAGTTTAGTGAGTGGTTCTAATAACTTTACAGTTCCACTCAGTACTGGGTATTCTTATTGTATTATTTAGAAAGTTGCTAGTCAGCATGACCGAATATTCAAATCTTTTTTAATATCTTGAATAATATGAATAATTTATGCTTCAGACAAACTTAAATAAGTAAATATTAACATTTTTGCACTACAAAGCGCTTCATTATTGTGAAACATTCAAGCTAATATAAAAAGTTTTCTTTGTTTTCGCATAAAACTTTTACATTTATTTTATATATTGCGCCAATATTCTTAAGGATAATCTTTATTTTTGTTCGATTTTTAATGATTTTTACATTAGTAAACACATTAGTTGTTCGAGCTTGCGGATACCATACTTAGGATAGTGAGGTAGGATGGTAAAGAAGCAGTCGGTCTTCCACTGCTCAACTATTTAATTCTGCATAAATTTTGTGTAGAATAATGGCAGCCGACCAAACACAACTTCGAAAATTATGATGGGCACAGACCATAAGTCAATTTAAGGATTACTGCATCCCTCCGAACCCTTAATTAGGCATTCAATTGGTGAATAAGGAATACTACATCCTAAGTTTTGTTGTTAGACTGGCACTCCAATGGCAGCAGAGTCGGAAAAATCAATAATTTTGATGTGTTTGCCTGTTCCATTCTAATCAACAAGAATATTCTATAATTTTAAGTCTCTGTGCACAATACCCGATTAATGCAATTATTTGACACTCTGAACTAGCTATAAGATTAGAGTGAAAGTTTCTTAGATGGTGAGGGAATCTTTGGAGTTCACTACATCCCTGAGACTATTTTTCACATAGTCCATATAGAAATAATCTTTGACTTATTCCTGATAATAGTACCCTACAAGGTGTGATGTATTCTTTATTTGTCTGATTAATTTCAGCTAATTGAACAGTTTCTATTTGCACTTGTCATTTACTTTTTTGACAGTCAGTAGTTTCTTTTGCGCAAGGTCTTTCACATATATAGAACCATCTGTTTTGATTATTTCGCATTTTTTGTAATCAACTGAAAAATATCCTCCCTTTTTTGTTAATGGGGTGATATCCTCTATTTCTTTAATAAGGCCTACTTTCATAACAGTTTCTGTAATTTACTAATTTTGCATACTTTACACAGGTGTCATTAACTTCTATTGCTTTTCATTGAAAGCCTCAACAGTATCGCGTACACCTTCAAGCATATCGCGTTTAAGCTTGAAAGCGAATTTATTTAATTTTCGTAAGCAACCAGTTAACTGCAGAAACTTATGAAATTTAGATATGGCTAAGACGATGATCCGGATGACTTTGTCTTGATATTATGACTGCTATTGACGGAATAATGTTAATTTCAGTTCAATATTCGCTGTGAAATGATTACTATTAATGAAAGTTGGAATATAGCGTACATTCTAGCCGCTCGGCAAACTCTACTTGAAAAATGAGTAATATAAGTTGGGAATAGCATAAGCTGATCCATTTGACCTCATGGCAGACACTTAAACTGTTAACTAGGACATACAGAGGTTGTAACTTGCGATGCTGAGTAACATTTATTGTTGGCAAGGGTAAGCCTGCGATAACATACCATAAAACCTTATCAGTTAGTCTCGGTAAATACTTTCCTTTTATCGATTTTCGCTATCACTGGTGAAAGGTGAATCCAATTGGGTTCTCATGTTTGAGACTAAATTTATATATAGCACAGTACGAACTGTAGACAAAAATTAGCTCTATCTTATTTGACTCATTAGCATCCCCTTCTCTTGCTCGATCGACGTGCAGCTGTCAAATCACATTCTGGTCATATGGCTGCAAACTTAATGATTAAGAAAGTCTACTCTTAGAATACTTTAATGATTTCCAATGAATGGATTAAAATTATGCCTTTTTTATATCAAATTCAAATATTTTTCCATGAAAATAATTTGTGTTTGGGACTGTATTTTATAGCTTTATTTTTAGAATAAATAATAAGAACATATTTAGCTTTCAATTATCATACTCAAAATGTGGAATAAATAAACTGTTAACTTTAATAAGTATCAACAATTGAATATAAAAAAAAGTTGAGTCTATCGATATATTAAGTTTTAATTTTAGTCTGCCCTTAATTTTAAAAATAGTATAATTATAACTTAAAAAACTTCATTTAATTTCAATAAAAAAAAATTACAGTAAAAATTTAGTAAACGATCATAGACTTTTCATTGACAGGCTTATTCGTTTAAAATCTGCTAAGCCCATATCCGGTCTTCTATATACTGCTATTCATATTACTTATTTTGTAATTGATCAAACTGGTTAATGGTCGGGTACTATGATCCGATAGTTGTTGACTTCTCTCATTTCGTCTTCGTTGTCATGTGACTGCTTTCGGTACATGCTTTCCGCTCGTGTGATCTCTCTCTTGAAATAATTCTCTGTGCTTTCTTTCTTTTCATTGTTTTATTTCCTTTGCTTGTTCATATTTCTAGGCGTCATATCTTGAGTTGTTGTCGAACCAGTTACACTTGTTAAATCATTGGAAAATTTTATTCGTTTGGATAAAATTTGCGGAGAAATAAGTTACTCTTTGACCTCAACAACTGGTATATTTATAATTGAATCATGCTCAACGCTATTTCTTTTCGATAAGTTAGGCTTATTCTCAAAGGCAGACACACTGGAAGCAAAATTGGAGGTTCTTGAGTTAATTGTTCCATCAATACCCTACAATTTTTTAAGTTTTCTGAATACTTGATTTATCATCTTAGTCAACTCATAGAGTTGTTCCGAAATGCACAAGGCACTGCTGGGCTGATTCTTAGGGACAAGTTTTTTAATAGATTATAAAAGTTCATTAACTTGTACTTCCATTTCGGCTGTCGGCTTGTTTATAACTGGTATTTTCTCAGCACTTAGCATGTTCCCGTTGGACTTGGCTCTACGAAGCTGCTGATAACTGTCAATATACTCGCGTAAAGTTGGTGATCTACTTTGTTTACTCATTATCAAATAAGTATAAATAAATATATTTACCGACTTCTCCTTGAATACATTTATCAAATTCAGGTTTTTGATAAATATAAGATATAAATTGTTTTTACCAAACAAAAGAAATTAGAATATTAAAACAAATATTAAACAAAATACTGAGGTGCAATTTATATAATTTGGTTATGCTGATTTGACGAGTTCGAACTATTCAGGAAAGAATAAATTTCTAACCATGCTCTATGACTCTGCGAATACATCTCATTTATTTTTTCATTTTACTTTTTATGCTATCTAGGCTTTATGTAGCTGCATTCGGTAAATTACTTTTATTATTTGCTATTGATTTAATGCAACTGTTGGATCTAATTACCTTTTTACAGATCAATTTTTATTATGGATGTGAGATTTCAGTATTTACTTATTTTTATACATTTTGCTTCTATTTAGCATCCTGTTATCGTAGCTCTTAGACTAATGATTATATTTTTGCTTAATCTTCGATACATGTTTAAAACTTCCGCCAAAGCACTGCTGCATTTTCTTTGCTTAGAGTGTGTTCAGCAGCATAATCATAAATATGTTTAAATGATTTGATTATCTTTGGCTCAGTTTAATGGAGAGACAGCTTTTTCGTGAGCTTAAAACTGTGGTTGCTGACTGAGTATAACTTGCCACTAGAAGCTGGATTTGGAGTATTAGCAATATTAACGTAATTGCCAACCACCGAATTTGATGATTTGCTTGAAATCGATATATTTTTAGCAGAAGATAACAACTAATTGTGAAATTGATTACTTATTGCAGCAGCTCAGTAGAAGTGTAATCATCAGCTGGGATTGTCTTGAGGGACATTACTATAATGTCTAATTTATTATTTGCTATGATCTAAGTTATATCAAACTATTGGCATAGAAAATTGACTAATAATGATTGAATTATAATAAGCATCATGGCATCCTTTGAGATCTTCAATAAACAGTAGCTGCAAAAACTAACCCTTGGCGCCTTAGGGATCCTCGGTATCTATTGTGTCAGTGGAGTCATCCATGAATATCTGTAGCACATTTGCATAATCTAGAATCGTAGAGCCTTACACCAACCGACTGACTGGTGAACCTGAAATATTAACAGATCGTTCTGTTCTTATATTTTTCCCCTGCCTTGTGACCTGGATCATTGGAGCCCTCTATAATCGCACACTACCCAACAGGGTGGAAATCCCTTAAAAAAACTCCCTATATTGCGCAATTGTCGTGTTTATCTCAACCATTACATATACTTGGGCAGTGGCTAAAACCAGTTTCCCCGTTGTCATGGCTTTCAAATCCTGCAACCTGCTTTCAGTTTTACTGGTCGCCATTCTTTGCACTCGAGTTAAGGAAAAAAGTCTCACTTTAGGACCTGACAAAATCTTTATTGGAATCGCTGTTTCTATTGGTGTATTCTTGTTCAGTTTTTTCGACCCTTAAACTTCTGGTCGAACACAAGCCAATGAAGCTATTGGAATCGTATTTCTATTTGTTTCTTTAATGGCAGATGGATTTTTGCCTGATTTCCAGGCTGAAATAAAGTCAGTATACAAACCGCAGCCGACGTAGATGATGGAGAGCATAAACAAGTGGGTAGCAATCATATCACTGATATCAATTTTTGCTTCCTTCTCTGCTAACCGAGTGTTAAGCTACATTTTGACTCACCCAATGTTCTTGGTGCACTTAATCGGCATGTCTTTATTGTCATGCTTTGGACAGTTTGTTGTTTACTACATGATCAAGTAATTTAAACAGCATATCGTGCCCTTTATCATTACGCTACGAAAGATTCTAACCATAGGAATAAGCATTTTATTCTACGGTCATCAGACATCACTACTGCAGATTCTGGGAATTATTATTGTTTTAGGCTCAGTAGTGTTAGAGTTCGGCAATTAGATCAAATCCAAGGCCAAATAGCGACGCTAACATGTTCGAATTGAGCACGTGGAAAAATTCGAACTTGTCGAAGAGGATGATACCTTGCTGCAAACCAGATAATCCGACATTAGTGATGCGCAACTGTACAAGGAGAGAAGAGAGCTCAAACTTTGAAACTATTTATCTGCTTATCCTGTTTATTTATATGAATTTAACCAAATAAGCTTATACAGATCAGTTCGGCTTCACTTTACTCACTTGAGGCGGCCGAGATATGATGTCCTAGGGATTAAAAATGAAAAAGAATGGAAATCTGCTTTCACCGTTTAGTCATTGACAATCTGTCGAGCAAAGGATTCCACCAAATAGCAACTAAATAGCAAGGAAGTGCCAATATACATCTCTAGCCAAAACATGAAATTTATCGAAATTGACTTAAGTTTACGCTGGTTCTGAATCAGAATTATGCCTGGCCCTGTGAACAGGATAAACAATATTGGATAAAAGAATCCTAAAGCTAAACAAATTATAGCCTCATGGATCACTGCCGAAATTAAGAAGGTTGCTATCTGTGATATGAATTTTTTTCTGCGACAAATGGAGAAAAATCGACGGAAGTCTAGGTAAACGTAGTAATATAGCCAATCATGAACTACGATGTTCCACTTGCGATAATAAGAGCCGAACTCAATAGAATTCCACCAGTCAGAGTAGAATGCCCGGTCAGGGAAGCGAGTGATTTAAGCCCACAGGTTCATCCAGCTGTGCAAAAACCCAAAAAAGCCCATGACAAGAAAACAAATGGATGGGAACATGAGATGGATTACGGTCAGCAGGAAAGTATTGAAGTCCATCTTCTGTTCGAGGTTTTCAATGTTTTCCTTGCACCACATCACGTAAAGCAGGAAACCTAAGTTAGCTTAATCTTACTGTAGTATGTGCATGCGAGAAAATTGATCAAATGAGTCAATATTTTTGTCAGCGATCGGATGGGGGTCAGTGTGTACTAGTCCCTGTAAACTAATGTAGGGATGATGAAAAAATAGCTCAATCGTCTCACTTCTCCAAATATATCGGTCAATGTGATTTTGAAGGGTATTTATTTTTTGGCCTTGTCTCCAAGAGGGTTTATATCTTTATAAGGATTATTTTTAAGGTATAGCAGCTTAGTGCGAAAGTAGCTGTGAGACTTCATCACCATCCTGGTGGTCTCGCACAATACTATGAATTTGCTGGCAAAGCCCAAAGGATTGTTATTGACTGTAGAAATACCGAAGTAGAGAAGAGCAATCCAATGTAAGACGTACAGTGGCATCCAGACTACCTTGCTAGTTTTGAGGGCAATAAAGACTAGGATTACTATTGTGTAGTGCAGAAAAGCAAGCAGCCACCACGTCAAAAATACAGTCTCCCAGCCCATAAAGAAGTGTTTGAATGCCACAACATCCAGGATTGAACCTTTCGTTACGTAACTGTCGTAGATCAGAGTAAATGTAAGAATGAGCAAGCTAGCCACCATCATGTTGTAGATGGTCTTGTAGTCATTAATTTGAAACTTTAAGGACAGTAGAGATTCACGAAATCTGAACACTTTCTCAGAACCTTCTTTACTGGTGTCGTAGTGGTCCTTTACCTGCGAATCTTCCTGTCTGTTGATATCTTCAGTGATTTTGCGTCGAAACTCCACCAAGGCAGCAGTGATTTCGCGATTGAGTTCTCCCTCTGCCTACAGGATGTCAATACTCAAATTCATGTTATATTCTGATTACAACAATTCATTAAATCATATTCGTCAATCTTTAACGATTAAGAAATAAGTGAAATATAAAATATTAGGAGAGAGTTTTATGGACAGGAAAAGTCTTCGGCTGCTCTCAGGCGCTCTTAGCAAATAATTATTTTGGGATGTCACTCCTTTCATGACACTCTAGAGCTTCACTCTACACTAGGATGAAGAGCAAGCCGCGAAAAATTAAATAGCTCAACATCAGCATTCCAAAATAGGTGCTCAACTTTAGCTTGAAGGTTTCAAGAATTGAAGGGTAGTAAGGTAAAATGGACTGCTGATTTTTTTGCAAGTTCAGCTGCAGTGTGCGAGTTCCAGGTATTGTTGTCATCGATGTTGTGCCAATAAAATTTTCAGAGTCTAATTTGTAGTTGTTATTCATGTGTGCGACTAGCAACTGAGAAAATGATGATGGGACTCGATAATTTTGATCAAAGTAAGCAGGTCGATTTATCGTCGTTGTCGATGCTTAAGTCAACCTAGATAAAAACATATATACGCATTGAAGGGTTCGTTAACTTTTAGGCTCAGCTTACTCCACAAATCAATACTTTGAAAGTTACCAGGGATAGAAACTGCACAGCTTCCAGAAACGACTCGCTAAAGAGCAGGAAGTTCCACGTCGTAGTAGACAATTATATTAGTGGAAGTAATTTCATCAGTAAATCCACTAAGCGAGAAAAAGAGTGTAGATACCGTAGAATTGTCAGTAACCGAGACAGATAATTTACTTAGCTGGCTCACTGTGGAGGAGGGCACTTGTGCGAATTATTGAGTGAGGCTGACGCCTGAGCCATTGACATAGTTGACTTGCACTGCATAGTAACCGGTAAAATCGTAGATGACCTGTAAGGAAGCATACTGTTCATCGAACCAGAAATCTATGTGCAATAATTTATTACTTTGGCCTGCAAAGCTGAAGTAGAAGGGTAGTGCGAATATGATGAAGTACACAAATATGCAGAAAAAGTGTTAGAATGTCCACTTGCGAGCCTCGTTAATTCTAAGGTAGTGTGTAGTGAAGCTGTTCATTATAATTTGAATTACGAATATAATAAATAAGATAGTAAGTTTCAATAATTACCATGTCCTAGAAGAAGTACACTCTCATCGTCGAATGGTTTGACCCTTCTGCATCACTAGTCCGCCAGTTCTACTTCGCATACTACCTTCCAAATCATCAAATCGAGATGGTATAAATACTTTAACGTAGCACGATATGAAAAATCACAAGGTATTTCTTAAGAAGATATCATACCCGGAAATTAAGGTAGCTGACTTGTACATTGGAAACGTGCTTATGTGTTACGGCCGACAACTCAAGATAGTAGACTTTGCCGATGATTTCACACGCAAAAACTTACTAGGCGAGTCGGTATCGAATAAGTAATATTTTCTAGACTTAGGACATATGCCATGATTAAACCTGACTGCTATCTGAACATCGGCAAAATCATACAAGAAATTTAGAGCAAATTCACTCTTGGCAACCTTAAAATGTTTCGCATGAATAAGAAAAACGCATAAGCATTTTATGCAGAGCATGTTGGAAAATAGTTCTTTCCAAAATTACTTGACTTCGTTACATCAGACTATGCAGTTGGTCTGGAGCTCATAGGTGCGGACGCCATTAACCAGTGGAGGAAGACTATTGGCCCTACCAATACCGAGAAGGCAAAAAAGGAAGCCCCTGATTCAATCAGAGCTAGATTTGGTACTGACGGTACCAAAAATGCCTGCCACGGAAGTGATTCTCCGCAATCAGCAGAAAGAGAGCTTGGGTATGTCTTCGGGACTCAAGAGTTAAAAGTAAAAATAATGTCATGATGTAGTCCAGACCCGAGCTGACTAACTGCTCGTTATGCATTATTAAACCCCACGCAGTTAAGAAACACCAAGTTGGGGCAATTATAAATGACATACTTCAGGCAGGATTTGAAATCAGTGCTATGCAAATGGCTTGGTTAGACCCTGCTGTTTCCGAATAGTTCTATTAAGTATACAAATTCCTCCCCGAATGCAAAAGAATGATCGATCATTTAGCCTCGGGGCCATGCATTGCAATAGAAGTTAGACAGGAGGACGCAGTGAATCAATTTAGAGCTTTCTGTGGGCCATATGATCCATAAATAGCAAAAAAATTAGAACCAAAGACTTTGAGAGCTAAATATGGTGTGGATCGAGTACAAAATGCAATTCATTGTACAGATTTATCAGAAGATGGTCCCTTAGAAGTTAATTTTATTTTTGATACTCTTTTAGGATGATGCACAATATGCGTAAATAGTACTCTTTAAAATAATCATAACCAAGGAGACATATCAAAATCCATGCTTTAATTCGTTTTGGACATGTTCACCAGGTCATGCTCACTAAGTATGCTCGAGTGTTCAAACATGGCCACCATTTTATCTTGTTTTTAATCCACTCTGGTTGTCTAAGGAGTACTTTCAGTCTTCTTCTTTAGGGGACTTATTAGCTTATTTCTTAATTTGTTTAGGCTGTTAAGCTAGCCCGCATTTTCTCTTGAACTAAAATACTGTCTTTATTTAATTTGGCGGCACTTTTGTTGTATCAGACACTCCTTAGTGAGACGTGATTATTGCTTTTCATTTCTCTATGTGTTTAATCGAGTTTTGCTGCCTCTGTTAGAGTTGCACAATGTCTTGAAACTTATTTCTGAGTTTTCCTTGCGTGAAGAGTTACAGTTACTATACCCCTTGCTTTATAGCAGAATTGAGAATTTGTTACACTCTTGTTTGCTATTTTCCAGTTGCTTGCTTCCTCGCGGATTCTTGAGAGGGGATGTATAATCGTCTTTGATTTCGCTGCAAGTGATCTAAGGTATTGTACTCTACTTGTTTCGCTTGATGCCCCGGAAGGATACTTTATGAATAGGATTTAAGGGGATGTTTTACGAATTACTGTTATTTTGATATATTACTTTCTTTCTTATTTCCTTAAAATTAATGTTGCCCCTCTGCATTAACGAATATGTTATTATAATTTTACTCGCATAACTGAAATATTAACCTTCGATATAGGCCGCCAATTAGAGTGTTAATTAAAATCAGTATTGTAGCAACATATCAGACAAAGGATCAAATTTTATGAATTTCAACGTACAAGTTGTAAAGTTTTGCCATATAAATGGCTTACTTCTTAAAAGCACGCATCAGACTTTTCTTGTAGAACTCACACCGATAAAGTTGAAATTGCTCGATTTCTTTCATAACATGAACAGTTAGAGAATTCCATAACTCTTAGCATATTTTTTGTTTGTTTTACAAGGCCTGAATTTCATTTGCAAGCTGAGATTTTTTGTCATCCTCGCTGCCGGATAATAATAGTATCTTAAGGGACATTTTTTTGTTGTTTAGATCTTCCAACTGCGCTTTATTTCCCTCTATGTTCCTTTCGTAAAAACGTTTTTCATTAGACATGTATTTATAGGTACCTATAGCCTGTATCATAGCCTCAATTTACAGTAGTTCGTACTTGAACATTTCATAAATTAACCAGTCATCGTTTTAGCCCTCTTCTTTTGGGAACAACTCATCTCTGTAGGCTTCTAAAGCGCTCTGGTACTTCGAATGACTGTAAATTTTATCCTCTCCTTACTCCGCATCTGTGGCTTCCTCTTATTTTTTCTATGTGATTTCTCCTTCAACGTTGCTCTTTACTTTTGGCTCTTACGGTTGTGTGTTTGTTTTTCCACTGAACCAGTTTAAGCAAATTTGTTAATATTCTGGTAAAGTTTTTTCAAGCACTAAGTAACGCTGTGTTGTGAGCTTAGTCCTTAACTCTGCCAGTCGTTTTATTGAATCTTTTTGAGAAGCAAGGTCTTTTTTCATTTCTCCAAAGTAACTTTCGAAATTCTTTATCTTTTATTCCATCATTGCAAGATCAATCTAGCTAACCTACTTGAAATCTTCAGACCAAGCAGTTTTGTATAAGCCATAAAGATCCTCGAGGGAATGAGATTTCAAAGCAGATAAAGTCTTCTCAACGTCATTCTCTGGTGACTTAATAAATATTTGAACTTATTAACTAGAAGCTAGAGCTTAAGATTGTAAAATTCTGTTCAGAAAATTGTTTATGATGTGAAGTTTGTTTTTAGAAATTTGCTTTTCAGTTGACCCAATGTTCCCTTTCTCTGGAATGGGAGGTATAAAACACCCTGGCCATCGTTTAACAAGTGCTTCTCTTAAAGCATGAAAATCGGAGTATTTTCTGATAATTTCAATGGCTCCAGACTCTTAATTTTTCCCTCTGAGGATGTATAAGTGCTGTTTATTTAATGTCATGCTCTTGATTGTTGATTCTGCAACATATAGGTTGGGCTAAGCTAAAGTAAAGGTTTACGTTGTTTTTTTATTCATCAATTGCAACATTCTCGTTAGCAAGACGAGATAAATCTTTTAATGCTTCTTGCTCATTAAAAGTTTATAAATTCCAGTCAAACTCAGGTTTTATCATTGAAGACTTGCGTTCTCTAGTTTCTTCGGGAACGGACTGATTAGATTAGATAGGGAGCTCGTTCTCAGGTTTCTCCATATAGATATGTAATTACGATCAATTGATATCATATTAAATGACCAGACTATAGTTTAATAATTTTTTTACCAACACTGTAAAATGAAATCGATTTTGTTGATCATGTGAGTAGTTTGCCAGTGAAAACAAGACAAGACTCACATATGGAGAGCACACTTTATCAAATTCGCATTTATTTAAATCATTGTGATCATTGGTAACAACACAATTTGATATAACATACAGCCGGACTAGAGTCTGTTTTCACAAATTCTCGTACTGGATAGAGCTCTTGTCTGAAAACTAAGTCTTTAGCACTGCTCTTGACCCCTGGACGATTACTTAGTTGGTCTACTACAACTGGGCGCTCCTGTGAGTTGCATACCTCTTTATGGTCTTGCTTCCTGACTTCCGATATTTGGCCTCCAGTTCCCTCACAAAGCCAGTGTATTTGTTTCTGTTCAGGATTCTCTTGTGAGTTTGGCCCTCGATGTGCTGGATTATTACAAAATTACTTCAAGATAGTCGTCGAACTATTTCTGACAGACTGAACAATAGTTACGGCTGGTAGAATGCCTGGGCACCAACTAAATTAGTTATCATCATAAATAAAGCAGATCTCTAAGAGATCGTCGAAAATTGTTACAATTTCGCTTTTTTCAGATTGATTTTCCTGTACTTTTTCTAGGTGTTTGAAGAGAAATCTCGAGCAATTCTCGTCATAAAATTTCTAACTCGGCCAAGGACTACCTGCTAGCTCTCAAGAATGAAGTTGGGAGTGTAAAATTTATTGTCTCGGTTGAGAACCGGAATGGACTTCGAAAAATTATTTAAGTTGCTAAATACTATCAGTGTTACATATTAAAGTAGGGACACAGCCTCATCTTTTGCACCTTTTTGAAAAATAAGCCCTTTGATAAGGGATTAAGCTCGAACACATGGCTGCGACACCACCCGCTTGTGCAACTCTCGCTCTTCTGCTTTTTAGGCATGTTTATTATTCAATTATGAGTACGCATACAATTACTAATAAACATCAAGTCAATTCAGAATTTTTTCTTCTTTGTGCTCAAGTCTCTTACAAAATCTTGGCACTTTTAGCTAGAGTTTCAAGTATAGTTTGCTGCCATTCTGGTAACTTTTGGCCCCTATTTAACTTTTTTAAGTAAATTCAAAGCTCTGTGGTCATCATAGACTGAAATAAGTGTTTTGCACTCACAACAGACTGATGGCACTGATAATTGGTGCAAAAATCATATTTTCATAAATAAAGACTTGAATAGCTAGGTCTAAAATAGCATTTATAATATAACAATAAGCCAGCTTCTCCAAAATAGTTTCACATTTTTTTTGAATTCTGTCCTCAAGTCAACCTTAAAGCCCTTATGAGAGACTACGGCATAATTTGGAGCTTAAAATCAAATAATTTTATGGTCAACTTTAATATTGAGTATTATATTAAATGACATTGATTGGCGAATCGAAAAAATGATTAAATTTGCGACCAAAAATAATTGTGAATCACAATTGAGAGTTTTAGTGCTATTGTCCATCATCTGCTATTCTCATATATATATAATAATGAAATCGTCTGCTGGTCCGGACAGCGATGGTTATTTCCAGTAATTGGTTCAGAACTCTAACCAATCGAGCAGCCATCAAGCCAAAGCAGTATGTCTGTCTTTAGTTAGAAAAAATTGACATCGCTTATTTCTGAAAAAATGTAACAAAAAATATTGGAGGCCGAAGTTGTGCTGCCAGCGCATCCCTCCAATAATAAGCTAACAATTGCCAAAAGACAGGAGCAGTCTCCCTCAGAGACTGAGGCTGAACTATTAAAAAAAGTTGAAACTTAAAAGCAGAATCTTCAGTCTAAGATGAATGATATCATTCGACAAGAGTAAGAGCTCAGATCGAAGTTGAAATCAGTATCCAAAGAAAGGATCGTAAAGCCTACTGTCTCGCCAGAGGATAATTAAATGCTTAAACAAGCTATTAGAATAAATAGGCAGTTTAAGAAGTCAATGTAAAAGAAAAACTAAGCCCTTGCTGAACTATACAAGTAGAAGTCTCTTTAACAAATTAAATAAACTGAACGTCTGAACTAGCAGAGGCGGCAGTAAAAGAGAACATAGGCATAATAAAAATTGCACAAACTGAAAGAGCGCTCAGCAGAGAGAAATAAAACTCATGAAGCTTCAATAAAACTATTTAACGAGATAAAGAATCAACAGTATCTTTATCAAAAGAATGTGTAGAAAGACTAAGAGAGAAAGCAGGAATTTGAGAAAGAGTATCTACAACGGTTACGATAATTGAAGTAAAGTGCCAGAGTGGATTTAGCTTCAATTAAAGCACATGAAAAATAATACAATCAGCACCTGGAAGAGAGTCAAGCCAAGCTTGAGTAAAAGTACTTGGAAAGAAGTCGACATCAAAAAACTAAAAGCTTTGGTGATAACTATTTCAGTGTAGTGATGAAAGCGAGAATTGAACAGTAAAAACTTGAATAATTTGAAAAACTAAACCATGCATACGCGATCAAAGAAAGAATTTGTAAATTTCAGGAGAAGTTAAGCACATAATTTAAACCAAAAGTATCAAAAGAGAGTAAGTTTACACCTATGAAACAAAGTATGTCACTACATTCTCTATCAATTGCTGACCAAAGAAAGAAAGGAATTTAGTATTTATAGATCTCAAAAAAACTTAAAGATATTGAAAAGTAGAAAAAAAGAAGGATGACACAGTAGGCTGTAAAGCCAAATTCAGATCATAATTAGTACAAAGATTATACAAAATAGTTAAAATATAAAACCCATGATAGCGCTTAGAAGAAATTTAACTAACTTGTCAAACAAAAATAATCATTAAGCAATTATGAAAATGCAAACAGAGCTCTTGAGCTAGCAGAACAGATATAAGCTAAATCGAAACTGTCGAAAGACCAAAAATTGCTTACTTGTGTAAAAAATAAAATATAGCTTCTCAAAGCTTTGCAATGAAATGTTATTTTAACTTTTTTAACCTTTGTTTAACCTGCGCTTAAATTTTTTATGTTATTCTTATGAGTTTGATATATAAGGTATAAATTGCGATAAATTTTTCTATTTGTTTAACTTTAAAAAAAACATAACAAACTTTTAATAAAGGGAGAAGCCATTTTAGTCATTTAGAATTGATTTTACACCCACTTGAACTTTGTATATTCAACTTTATGAATGATAATGCATTATTCTTATTTGCATTCAAGTAATGGATCAGAACAAAGGGAATAAATGTAGATATATGCCCATTTCTGTACTAGAACTACCTCCTAAAAATTGGCTTGTTGCAGAACCTTATCCTAATCCGCTCTACCAGTTATTTCAGAATGGGAGTAAGAAAAACCACGTTTAGCAGTATCATCTCTCAGTCCAGAAAACAAGACTGTTTAATACATTGGAAATTCATGAATGGAGAAAAAAGACTTAGTTCCCAATTTCCAAAACATTGTACGTTAAAATTGAATCAGCTAAACCAGATGACTCTCAAAATGTTGATCTCCTTGTCTATATTGAGCACTGCCCATAGAGAATCAGCCAATTTAAGGCTTTCACTGTTGATCAAACTCTATATTGTTTAAAAGAAGCAATTGTGGGATTCGAGAGATTGTTCAATCGGTTTGGTGCCTTTAAAATAAGTGATAACATGATTGGCATTGACGAAAAAGGACAATGCAAAGTATGGATTCATTAAAATTTGGCTTCTTCCACTCCATTTTCTCCAGAAATAAACTAGTAAAGAATGCTCGCCTAGTTAATAAATATAATTGAAAGTCGGAGTTTAGGACTACTGGAAACAATTTCTCTCTTCTAGCGGCTAAGATAAACCAAGACATTTCTTAGTGCAATTCTTTAGATATAAAATTTTGTAACAACTTTGAAGATGAAAATCCCTCATAGATTTAAGACTATTACTTTAACACTAAATATCAGCAGATTAAGCCCGGTGAAAAGTTTGAATTAACCAGACAGTCCAGTAAAAAAGATAGAAGGTATTTCTGGTATTTCTCTTGCAGGCAAGACCAATTATAATCCGATAAACAAACCTATTTCATCGTCTGTTCATTTACAAGAAGAAAGAGGTCAATTAAAAAAAATTAAAAGTTTGAATTTGTTGAATATCGTGAGCCGGATGAAGAATTCAGATAGCGAAACAACTAACTCAATTAATGCTAAATAAATAAAGGTCAACAGCAACTCAAACTTGACTTTGCAGAAATAATAGAAAGCTGAACAATAATCGAAAAAGGATACATAAACTATACAAAATTGCGAATTGAGTTAAGATAAGAATGTCAAGTTACTTAGAAATGATAGTAAAATGATGATCTCAAAATATAAAAGCTTAAGTTTCTAAAAAAATGATGAAGATCTTTTCTAGGCAAATAGAACTAAGGCTTCCCAAAAACGAAGCGCAAATTAGTTCAGTCTTTTATGTAAGTAGTCAATACCCAGATCGGATACATTTAAAATAGACAACTCCATAAGTGATTAGATGGCATGTGATGAACATACTGAAGCTGTGATAAGAAACAATGGTTGGAAGTCGTTCAATGGTTTCCTTGAGGAGACTGAATAACTGAACGAGTCCTTTACGGAAGGCCAATAGGAAAACCTATACCTGAAATAATTCCAGCTGTCCAAGCTTCAGAATCTAGTTAAGAGGTCAACTGTAGCGAGCGTACTCCCAGATTAATACGAGATACTGGATTGATAAGAGGTTATACAATTGGATGGGATAGATTTTATGATACTAAATATTAAAATGCTTTTCTAAAAACTGGGCATATAATACTCTGCGTTTCGAGCATTGGTAGGAGCAGTGCTGTTAAAGTTCAGTACTGCAGTCATAACTTGCTGGGGCAACATCAACCTATATTACCTCTCTGAGTTTCATTACCAAGGAGTCAAAATCACTAAACAAACGAATTCGCTGATCCTTCTACTATCAGTGCCCTTCTTGGTGCTCGGCATGCTTATATCTAATAAACTCTGCTATAAATTCGGGTTCGAGCTCGTAGTCCGTCTATGCTGTTTCATATTCTGTATTAGTCCGATGGTAAACATTGTGGCATTCAACATATACACATTTTCAGTCTTTGCAATCATAATTCCGGCCTCAATGTACGCGATGATCTCAGTACCGGTGCTCAACTGCATCTGGACACAGTTTCCTGGCTCTAAGAACAAAGCTACCGCCATATTGGTCATCGCATTTGGGATAGGAGGCATTGTCTGGAACTTTCTGTTCATGCATATGATCAACCCCAATAACGAGGATACCGTGTAAAACAGTGGTGACATAGACTTCTTCAGCCAGGCTGTCACGGCCAACGTCAAAAGAACGACGATTATCGGTTTCGCAGTCACTGGTACATTAGCGATCATCGGTAGCTTACTCCTACAACGTAAATAAGATGCCGAATAGTTTAAATAATAAAAATAATAGCAACCTGTTGAGTAACTAGATCGATCGGTAAAGACGAGTACTGAGCACAAATTAGAAGGTGCAATCAAGTAGAGAAATCTTACTTATAAGCAAGCACTGCGCGATGAGCGTTTTATTATCATCATGTTAATTTCAATATTGACTGGACTTTACGAAATATACTTGATGATGAACTTCAAAATAATTTACATGCCCATAATCGGGGACGACCACTTCCTCAGCTACTCTAGCATGGTGTGTTCGGTGGTCTCAATAGCAGGCGCCTTCTTGTGGGGCTGTCTTGGAGATACGAAGGGAGTTTACTTCACAATTTTACTGCTCAGTGTATTCGACTTGGGCGGCAAGATCTACAGCAACTTCGCAATGAGCAAGCCTGCCATCATTGTTATGGTAGTCTTAATTGGGTTCATCAGCAAATCAATGATGACTTTGGCAGGCCCCGGATTTGTGTAAATATTCGGCCTTAAGTTGGGGACTGCTTTACTTCCGTTAAAAGGAGTAGCCATATTATTAGGGTACTTACTGATTCCAATGCTCCAGCTTGTCACTGCTAGATACTTGGATCCGCACTAGCTACTGATATTGATTTCAATTTTTAGTCTTATCACACTGGGTTGCGCAATACGGCTCAATGTCATCAACTGGAGGAACATCCGAAACAGCAGTGAAAGTGTAGAAGAGGAGGGCAAGCAGAAAGAGTTGGAGAGCGCATAGCAGGTCAAAAAATAGATTATTAAGCCTAATATTGAACACTGAAATTTTTATACCCATGTTTGATGTTTATAATACTAATTTTAGCTAAATATGAGCTTACTAGCATGAACTGTTAATTTTAAATAGTTGTAGTAGCGCATGATTCTCATCCAAGTGATGTCAATAAGCTCCGTTATTCTCGGAGTATACATTTTAGGTATCGTACTCTTCGGGTCTTCTGAAAAAGCAGTGTAAAAGCAGTAGTTTCACTTGGGGTGCTACTTGGTGTAGCAAAATTTATCCTACTCATGGATGATCTCTAGTTCTCTCTCTAAAATCAAATCCAACACTCCCAATTTGCTCTCCAGCTTACTCTACTCAGTTTCATCCGATTTGATTGACTCCAGAGCATATAATGTTGCGGCCGCGCTTGAGAGTTATTTGAGGTAGGAGAGGGAGCAGAAACAAAATATGAGCAATTATTTCTCGCTCGCTAAGGCCACTAAAGAGGCGGAGGAAGAATATATAAGCTGTTCTATTTAAGTTTTACGCAATCCTTTCTCTCCTTAAAAATGCTTCTCCGATTGGTCCAAGTTAGGCAACTGCTCATTCACTCTCGACATTCTCAGAAATTAGCTGAAAGCTCTTCTTTAATAAAAAGATCAAATTGAGGGCCGGATGAAAGCCGAATTGTTTAAGACAAAATCAGACCCAAAAAAAGAGCACTCGAGCTAGTACAAACGAATGCATAAAGAAAAAGATCGAGAATTGGAAATCGAATAAAGAAATTTGGAAATGAGTCTCAAAGTTATTCATGAAAAACTTGTAAATGCACGGTACAATTTGGGAGTTTCTGAAAACGAAACATTGAACTCAAAGCACTTATACAGGGAATGCACTTAACGTAATTTTATATTTATTTAGATCGATATGAGTTTCAGCTGTGCCAATAAATGTCTCAATAGATAAAAAATTTAGGACATGGATCATTTGAGAACCTCAGCGAGAAAATGGAGAAGAAGAGAGGATACATCATTAGGATTCAAGGGATGTTGGCTGATAATAGCAAAACTGAAAGATAATAATTGTTTTCACTTCATAACCGAAGTCTGAACGAGTATCGAAAGCTACACAAAATATTTGCCGAAATTAAGGCCAAAATTGATAAGAACTGTGGCTGCTCATAAGGAGAAGAGCAAAAGTTATATTAAATCTTATAGTCGCATATGAGGGAGTAAAAATAATTGCGAAATCAAGTACTCGCTCTTGAAGAAGGACACATCAAGGCTAATAAATAGCTTAGCACAGTTAAAGAAAGGCGGCGATTGTTATACTCTGATCTGGAGAAAAAGCAATAGATTAAATCAAAATAAGTTGTCGAGGAAATAAATACCTTCGAAGTTTTGAAGAGTTTATAACAGTAACAAATCCAAATCAATAGCATGATCATCAACTATGAATCCAAATTTTCAAAGTTGGCTGCTGATTGTGAGAGTCGAAGGTGGAACATGTACAACTTAATA
>APMI01000585.1_pt1 | contig 22330 bp, 30 predicted proteins | sample 667938 | NCBI WGS metagenome assembly APMI01 (sample SAMN01084076, study PRJNA167559) | wastewater metagenome | biome: Wastewater | place: Denmark: Ejby Moelle, Odense | collected 2011-11-28
ATCAGCACCTTGGCGAGCCGGGCAGCAGGCCCGATGTCGCCGATGGTCTGCCCGTACAGCAGGCGCTCGAAGTCGAAGAAAAGGATCATGGTCGTGGCCTTCAAGCCGCTTGCAGCAGCTCATGCTTGCGCAGGGTGGCGTGGGCCAGCCGGTCGAACTGCTCGCGAGCTTCCGGCGCGAGGTTTTCAAGCGCCGCGCCGATGCGGCCCACGGCCGCCACCGGGTCGGTGGCGATGTCGGCCGACTGGATGCCTTGACCATGCAGGTAGTCCATGCCCACCGGGCCGAGCACCTGACGGGTGTGCAGCTCAAGGATGGTGTGGACGGGTTCGGGCGGCAGCATCTGAGCCGCGAGGCGAGGACGGACGTAGGTCAGGGATACCCAGACGCCAACCGCCACGGAAGCCGCGTACAGGGCCATGAAGCCGCTGTAGCCCAGCGCCGGGGCCACGGCCTTGCCGACGCCGACAAATGCTGCGAACACCCACGTCGTGGCGCTGACGGCCCCCAGCACGGCTGGCAGGAAGGCTGCGCGGTGCGGATCGTGCTGCGGCTGGCTGAACAGCGGGAAGGCCCAGCGATGCAGGGCGATGCCATTGAGCGTCAGCAGGCCTGCGATGGAGAGCTTGGCCAGTAGCTTGGGCTTGCCCCACAGCAGGGCCAGGTCAAGCCGAGTGTCCAGCAGGATGACGGCGAGGCCGGTGATCCACAGGGCGATCAGTGCCAAGGTCACACCGTTGGCCGCCTTGGTCAGCAGCTCGATGTTCACGCGGCGGCGGTAGAAGATGGCGAAGTCGCCGAAGGCCACGGCCGCGAAAGCCGCTGCGAAGGCCAGCAGGTGCGCGAGGATCAAGCCCATGCGGGCGACGGCGGTCAGGTCGAGGTTGTCCATGTCGTTCTCCCTTGGGTGTTACTGGATGGAGCGCTGCACGTCGGCGCGCTGCGCCCGCTCACGGGCGGCGTCCACCTGTTGCCGCTTCGCGGCGAGCTTCTGCGAGGTGTAGAGAGCCATCAGGGCTTCCATGCGCTCTTTCTTTTGGCGGATCGCCGCGTTGAGCTGGGCAGACACACCCATCGCCCGTAGGTAGTCCACCCACAGGGCGCGGCTGCTCACCTGCGTGATCGACTTGTTCCACTCGGAGTCAGCGAAGCGACGTTGCGCCTCGGTACTCATCATCTCGGCGGGTGACATGGTTTCGTAGTCACCAATGGGCGGGGAGGGCAGTGAGCCGTAGCCGTCCGCATCGTTGAGCACGCTGGACATCGAGGTCGCGCCCTTGGCGGCGGCCTGCAAGGCGTCCCCGTTGGCTGCGGCCACCTGCACCGGATCGAACTGGGTGGTCGGCGGCACGCCCATCGGCGGGGCCGCGCCAAACAGCTTGTTGTATTGCGCCATCGTGTCGCTGCCCAGCACCGGATACAGCCCGTCGTTCTGAATCGGGAAGGTCTTGCAGAAGTAGGGCGACGGGTCGGTGGCGTAATTGAAGGCCGTGCTCTGCTTGCTGATCGCGTTCGGGAGCTGTGCTGGGTTGAATGTCGGGTTCTTGTTGGCGTCTGCCGAGAAGGTCTTAGCGCGGGCGTCGTCCGCGTTTGGCACGCCATAGATGAAGTGCAGGTGGACTGCGCCGCCCGGCTTCATTCCGGTGGAACCGGCCCGGCCGATCTCCTGCCCGGCCTGCACCTTGTCGCCTTCCTTCACAGCGATGTAGCTCAAGTGGTAGTACACGGCCGACTGCCCGTTGTCCCGCTTGATGATGACGGTGTTGCCTGCGCTGCCGCGCAACTTCGCCCACGTCACGGTGCCCGCCGACGTGGCGTAGAGCGGGGCGGTCTGCCCGCTGGTCGAGAAGTCGAGGCCGTCGTGCATGTGCGGCTTGGCGTTGCCCGAGCCAAAGTTGGCGGCACCACCCTCCCGGAACTTGCCGAAGCGGCCGGAGACTTGCTCCTTCGAGGTCGGGGACACCATGCAGGTGTCGGCGATTGCGCCGCCGCTCATCGACAGCGCGAGGGTCAAACTGAGCAGCTTGCGCATCTGCGATCCTCAGTTGAAAAGACTCGACGCCCAAGCGGTGAAGCTCTGGGGTTCGGTCTGTGTGGGTTGAGTCTGCTGGCTGGCCTGCGGCTGCACCAAGGTCGCGGGCGCGGTCTGCGCGCCCTGCTGGGTGCTGGCCCCGGTGTTGAACACGGTCTGGTTTGAGCCGAAGGCGTTGGCGTTCACGCTGTAGGCGGTCGCGGCCGAGGCGGGCTTGTAGCTGCTACCGAGCTGCGGATCGAGCGTGCTCATCGAGCCGCCCACGGCGCTGTTCGCCATCCCGTTGATGTCGCTGAACTGCTGGCCCAGCGTGTTCCATTGGCCGATGGCTTGGTTGATCGGCGACGTGACCATGCCGGACACCTTGCCCACGGTCGAGCACACCTTCTTCTGCGCGTACTTCAAAACCGCGTCTTGCGCCGAGGACAGGATCGAGCCGAGCGAAGGGATAGAGAACGACAGGTCGATGATCTGGCTCACGCTCGCGAAGCACGAGTCGTTCGCGTCGAACAGGCTCTCCACGTTGGGCGTGGCAGAGGCCATCTCGGTATGCACACCGATGGCGGTTTTGATATTCGCGCCGATGCCCACATCGTCACAATTCTTGAGGTCATCGGCCAGCTTCTGGCTCATGGCGGCGTCTACGGCCGCCATCGTGGCTGACACGCCGGAGCTGGCACTGCCGCTCCCGCCTGTCGAGAACAGCGACGAGAACCAGTTGCCGCTGGTCTGCGAGGCTCCCGCGCTGGCAGCCAGTGCGAGGGACGCGCCCACCAGCACGCCGATGGCGGGCTTGGTGGAGGCTTTATTCATGGCCACCGCCCCTGATGCAAGCAAGCTGGACGGTGCCGGGTTGCGGTTCGCTGGCTTCAACGATCCCGCCCCTGACCTTGCGCACGAATCGCGGCCCGTCTTTCTTGAGGCCTGCGGCCTTCGCGACATCGACCAGCTTTGCGCCCTCCGGCTGGACGGTGTACGAGCTGCCCTCATCGTCGGTGCCGTTGAACACCGAGATCGACCGCACCTTGAGCGTGCCGAACACGGTCAAGGCTTCAGGCAGCTTGTGGTCGCCGTCGAGACTGTCATTGGTCAGTCCAAAGACGGACAACACGGGCTTGGCCGAGTACAGCGGCTCGCGGCACTCGATGGCGTTGCGCAGGATGGTCGAGGCCTTGGCCCAGTCACCGGCTGCGGGTGCGTTGGCATCGCGCAGGGCGGCGGGCATTTGCGCGCTGGCCAGTGAGGCGGCGAGCAGGAGGGCAGAGGCGATCAGGGTGCGGGTGGTTTTCATGGAAAAAAGCCTTTCAAGCAGCTTGGTAAGAGAGCGGCACGCGGTCTCGGCCTAGAACGACGGAAGCGAACTCGCGCAGCCCCGGCAGGTCGCCGAAGGTCGAGGCGATGCCGCCTGGACTGGTCAGTACCCAACGGTCGGTGCTGCCTGCAAGCGTGGCGTGCAACTCGAAGCCGTCATCGGTGGCCACGATTCGGGCGGTGCGGACAGCGGAGGGAGTGACGCGGCGCACCCGGCCGTTGAGCTGGGTGGCACGCAGGAAGGTGATCGAGGGGCGGCGCATGGGTGACTCTCCTGTTACGGGGTAATTTCGTTGTCATGGACGCGCAGCGTGGTTTCCAGCGCTTCGCGAATGAAGGCACTGCTTTGCGCCATCGGCTTTGCAAAGTTGGGATCGAGATGAGGGGCGACCCGCAACATGCCTTTTTGGAGGGCTTGATCTACCCGATGGACATAGCTCTGTGCGAACCGCACCTTGTCGTCAGAGCTGGCACCTTTAAGTACATCCACGGCGGCACCGAGGGCCATGACCAAGCCGTTCGACAGCTCTTGCAGTGCATTGCGCTGCTGGTTGAGTGCATCGAGTTGGGCTTGCATCGCTGCCACACTCTCGTCTTGACCGTACTTGCGACCGCGCGCAAAGCCATCTGCCAAGCCGTCTTGATAGCCTTCTTCTTGGCCTTGGCGACGACCTACCGCCTTGCCTGCGTGACCCATCGCGATAGCGGCGTCTTGTGTGGCCCAAAAGTTGTCGCTCATGCTTTGTCCTCCTGAGAAGTTGCTTGCGGTGCTTCTGCACCAGCGCTCACCACGGAATCACTCCCCACCGGGGCATCTGTGGCTTGTTCAAGTGGTGCGTCGCCTGAGACATCTGTACCTGCCGGGGCAGACCCTTGCTTGCTCGCGACTGCCGCAGCAATCCGTGCTTCTGCACCTTCGCGATAGGCGGCGGCCCCTTCGGTGGCTGTCGCAGACGCAGCGTCAGCGATACCGCTGCCCAGAGCAGCAACCCCACCGCGTACATCGCCAGCCAACACACGAGAGCCGGATTCCTTGATGGTTCGAGCGGCGCTCACTGCGGCAGTGCCGAGGGCGACGCCGACTGCATCGCTCAAGCGCTGGCTACCCGAGCGCTCGGAAAAATCGACTTGCGACGATGGCGGGTTGTTCGTGCCAGCGGAAAGGGGTGCTGCTGGGTTGTTGGTCGAGCTTGTGGGCGAGGCGACACCCTGTCCACCACCAATCCCTCGCTGACTTGTCGGCCCAGTGCCGGGGTCTAGGCTGTCAGAAGTGGCGGGAGCCACGCCTTGATGCCCTGCGTTGATGGGCGTGTTGCCGGGCAAGCTGCGCAGACTACCGTCACCACGACCCGGACCGCCGCCGCCAATCGGCCCTCTTGGCGAGCCACCGCTTCCTCCTTCATCGGGCAATCGGCGGGGTTGGGTTTTCGATGCAGCTTGCTGCATTGCCGCCATCGCTACGCCACCACGGATGTTCGAGGCGGCGTGTGTTGCACCGAGGTCTTGTACGCCGACGTTGAGCCATGCCAAGACGCGATCAGGCAGCGCGTTCGGAAGGCCAAAGATCATGTACAGCACCGGCAACAACACGATGCCGAAAGCGACCATCCACCACGCGAACGTGATGAAGTCCACCAGTGCTCCGGGGAACATGCCTGTCGAGGTGACGACAGCGCCCCGCATCGAGAAGAAGGCTTGGGTGATGAAATCGACAACTGGATCAGCCACCAGCATGGCAGCGAACAGGCCGATCACAGCCAAGGCAGGTCGAGCAAACAGGGCCATCAATAGCAGGTAGCCTTGTGCTTCCGAGCCGACAAAGGTCTGACTCGGGCGCATGTGCATGATGGCCCACATAGGAGCGGCAATCGTCGTTAGGAGTACGGACAGCAGCCAACCCACCACCGTCACCATGAAGATCGTGTAGGGCAGCGAGGGCAGCAAGACCGAGAAATAGAAGGCAAGTGGCTTGAGATAGGAACCAAGCTCTTTGAGCATCTCAATCGGTACGGCCAACACCCAGTCCCACAGCGGATCGGTGACGCCTCGGAAGTCGGCCTTGTTGCCAAGTACCTGCAAACCACCGGCTGCGCCGACAACCACACGCAAAGCAGTAACGCTCGTTTGGAGTGTCACTTTGGCAAGCTCGACGGATGTGAGAGCCAAGACGAGGTAGTCGCCCGTCAACTTGATCCGGGAGACGGCATCAACGCCACTGCCTGAGCCGATCATGATGTCGGTGGCACCCTTCATCGTCGTGTTGACCAGTGAACCGAACTTGCTGCCGATGTCATCCTTCATGGCCGAGACGTTGATGTCTGATGTCCCAGACTTGGGGAACGCGCTGCCGAAGTCGGCCGCAGGGGCACTCGTTACGTCGTAGCCTTTGCCCGGCTCTTCGGCCTTCTTGATGATCGTTTCGGCGAGTGTGGTCACACTACCCATCAACACCTGTGCTCTGGCATCCTCTGGCAAGCTACTCAACGACGGTTCAGTGGCTGAGCCAGCAGGTTCTTTCATCAGGCCGTTGATCTCCTTGCGGATCGCTCCGACACGCTGATACCAGCCGCCAGCGGATGCCCAGCCTTCGTCGGTCATTGCGGTGACGAAGGCGTCCACCCCGTTGTTGATCGAGGCTTCGCTACCGCTCGCCTGTGCGGTTATCTGGGCTACCAGTGCGTCCTCGCGAGTCTTGACGATCGAATTGAACTGAGCCGAGTTGACGTTGTTCCAGCCCGGTTGCGTCCAGTCGCTGGGCATCGTGGCAACCCAGTTGTCGATGTCGGTCATCAAGGCGACCGCTGCCGCTGCCTTGGCCGAACTGATGCCGCTGTGCAGAGTCGAGATTGCGACCGATGTCCCGGTGGCTTCCGCTGATCCAGCGGGGGTATATGTACTGATCTTGACCGTGCCACAGAATGGCTCCCCACCGGCGAGGTTTGTGGCGGCATTCCGGTCTTTGATGAAGAAGGTGTAGTCAGTGCGACCGTCCACGGTTGTGATGCGGTCGGCTTGCGCGTTGTTCGCCATCACGCTCGGGTTCCCCGCTGGGTCGGCGTAGATCGTGTTGGCGGCTCGCGCGCAGTAGGCGACGGGTAGGTAAGCCTTGGCGAACTCACGAAGGCCGTAGCTTGAGCCGGGAGTCGAGGTTGACGTGGCGACGATGCCGTCCGGCTTCAAAAACGACAGGGCCATGCCTGCCTTGTAGATCGTGCTCCCGAAGCCAATGCTCCACAGCGAAATCATGAGCACGAGCATCTGGATGAATGAGTAACCGCTCGCGGAGGGCAGGAGCACACCAGCGCCCGCGACGATCCGCACGGGTGTCCAGACCGTGCTCCACGCCTTGCCCATCGCCTCGCCGTCGTTGGCGGTGTTGACCGCGCCCATCGCCGCGACGTAGGCAACGATGATTGAGCCAACAATCATCAGACCGCTGTTGAAGGTCACGAAAAGAGTGCCCAACAGGCTAGACGCACTGCTCACGGTATTGGGGTCGGCCCCGCTCACCAGTACATCAACGATTGGCCCGAACACCTTTTTGAGCATCTGGACTGATACATCGTTGGGGCCAGGAGAGAAGGGCATGGTCATGTTTGAACCCGTTTCAGCGCTTTGTCATTGCCGATAGTTTAGGATAAAATGCATACATAGGCAACTGTACGCAGTAACGGCAAAAAACCTATGCTCTTTGCGCGACACACAATGGTTCACACACTGTTCGCACAGTGTTTGGCACATTGTTGTGGCGTTTCGGTTGTGCCCAATAAATCGTCGTTTTTGGAAGGAGTCGGAAATGCAAACTGAGATCAAGGCGCTTGGTGCGCGCTTGAGTTCCATTGCTCGCCAGCCGTGGTTTTTCCCGGTGCAGGTCGCGGCGATCTTGGGGTTGCTGTGGTTGCATCAGCATGGCTACCTGCAAGTGCCCGTGACGGTCTGCGACTGGGCACGACTCGGCAAGTAGCTTGTTGGTTGGCGAGGGAGGGCTGCTCCCGCAGTGCTCCCTCGCCATTCGCCGAATCAAGGCATCACCCATCCGTGCAGAGTCCCCTCTGCATCCACTTGGGGCAGGCACGCCCCGTTCCGAATCTTCCAACCGGGTGCGCTGCACCTTGCCACTTGCTGCAAGCTCCCTGCGAGTGCGAGCCTGTATGCCAATTGCCCCTCTGGTGTGTTCGCCCAAGCGGCAGCGGCTGTCTCATTGCGCGCTACCTTGATGGCAGCGCCGTAGCCCGCCTCCTTCCCGGCGTCGAAGCACACCCAGCCAGTTACCAGTAGGCTGATCGCGGCTGCTGCAATCCCTGCTCCCAAGGCCTTCCACTGCTGCTTCCTCGCGGCATCGGAGGCCACTTGGTTGACCGCCTTGCCGAGCTGCTCCACTAGGTCGCCGTGTGCCAGTTGTGCTGCTGTCGCGGCGATCTTCTCGGTCGTCTCTTTTGTCTCACCGACTGCTGCCTTGGCCGCTGCCTCGATGCGTCCCGGCACGCTGCCGTACAACGAGAGATAGAACTCAAGCACGACCATCAACGTCATGATCGCGTCGTTCTCGCGCACGTCGAGAACATCCATGACTCGCTCAAGCCGTCCAACCTCTTCGGCTGTCGGCTGACGGTGGAAGGCCGCCTCAAACGCGGCAGCAACCGCCAACGTCATGTCATCACCTGCCCAAGCACCTTGAATGCTTCATCGCGCCACCGGATGAGTTCGGCGCGGTGCCCCAAAGGCATCTCTCTGAGTGCTCCCTGAATGGTCAGGCGCTGGGTTGCCATCTGATCCGCCACTCGGTCTGCGAGATCGGGAAAGTCCAGCGTGAGGCCGCCACCTTCTTCGATGCGCTGCTTGAGCTGACTGCCGTTGTAGAGCTGGAACTTTTCAGCGCTGCCGAAGTAGCCGTTACGCACCACATGCACTTGATGGTCTGCTCCCACGGGCATCGAATCAAGGTAGTCCGCGAGCAGTTCGAGGCTGTCTCTTTGGCGGTTGATGACCCACAGCGTGACCATCGTCCGGCCCAGTTCACCCAAGGTGCTTTTCAGGGTCTGCCCATACCGTGCCACCCCTGTGCTATTCCGCGCTGCCGTATTCATGATGACCGGCACGCCACGGGCCTTGTCGAGCGAGTTAATCAACTCGATCCACCCATCTGCTTCGTCGAGGCTCAGGGCTGCGCACTGGATGCGCTCCCCGTGCGCCTTAAAAACATCAGGGTTGGCGTCATCCGTTTCGATCAAAAGCGGCTCTACCCCACGCTGCAAAAAGGCGTCGATCAGGGCGGTCGCCAGCATGCTTTTGCCGGTGCCGCCCTTGTTCCCTCCGCACAGATAAATCTTGTTCATGTTCAGCCTCCTTAAATGCGTTCGCGATCAGGTCGCGTGATTGCGGCTGTTGCGCTGGTCTTGCTTCCCGGTGTTTCCGAAATGGATGCGGCGGCGCGCTCACCGATGGTCAGCGCGGGTGGCTGACCTTGCGCCGTGCTGGTCGCTGCTTGCGCTGCCGGTGTGCTGCTCGGGCTGGTGGCAGTAGATGCGGCCTTGCGCTTCGTCGAGCGCTGCTTGCTTCCGTGCCTGCCGGTGGATGCGGCACGCTGCAAGTAGCTTTTCAACGTGGGTGCGCCAATCTGCAATTCGTCCTCGGTCAGCAGGGCGGCGATCTGTTCCAGCGTGTAGCCACGCTCTCGCAGTGCGGTGATCTCGCCGGTTAGCAGTTTGATGCTCTCTTGCTTGCTCACCTCCCGCTTCTTGTTTTCGATTGGTGGCATCGCCCGCAGCTTTGCGGCGATGGCTTCCACCTTTTCAATCGTGATGCCCATGCCTGCTCCTTCGTCAAAAAATACGCTTTTATTTTGGCGTCCTTTTTTGTGCTTCGCAAGCTGTAAAGCCTTGTCGGGTTTGGACTTCTTCCCATAATAGAAATTATGGGAAGCGCTTAGGCCTTGCAAACGCATACAGAAAAAACCATACTATGTGCATCGCTAACAGCAGCCTTTTTGCTTCCAAGCGGAACAGAGGTTTGCCCCCATCGAGATTCGCACCGTGTTCAAAGCACGTAACAGGATGGCCGATGTCGAACACATAGCGCTCCGCGCCATGTGCCCGCCATCGGACGCCGTGTCCTCGACGCTTGCGCGTCTCGATCCGTGGCTCATCCCTCCTGCCCTGCCGGGGGCCGGTGACAACGATGTAGACAAACAGACACACCCCGCCGCCCACGGGGCCAGTTGAAGGAGCCAGTGCCATGCCTTTCGAGATCAAAGGAGAAGAAGCGCTCACCGAGCGGATCGGTGTGCGCGTCACGGCTGGCGAAAAGGTGCAGCTCAAGGACGATGCTGACGACGCGGGTCTGAGCGTGAGCGAGCTGGTGCGCAGGCGCTACTTCGGTCGCAAGATCGTTGCCCGCAGCGACGAGAAAATGATCCGCCACCTCAATCGCATTGGTGGCCTGCTCAAGCACATTCACAACCAGTCGGGCGGCATCTACGCCGCTGAAACGGCGCGGGCACTCCGGCAGGTCTATGCGTACATCGACCAGTTGGCCAACCAAGGGGCCGACCGATGATCCTCAAGAAAATCCCGGTCGATCAGGACAAGGCCGCGCGCAAGTCCAAGGCGACCAACATCAGCGACCTGACGGAATACGTCGCGGTGCCGGATGACGCGGCTCGCCTGACCCGGCTCGGGTATCACATCGACGACGATGGCGTGATCCTTGGCGGCAACGGTGAGCAGCCGGAAAAGCTGCTGTACCTGACGACGCGCGGCTTCAACACGAGCACCTTCAAAGGCCAGCAAGCCGAGATGGTTGCGCTGGCGATGGAGTGCAAGAAGTCGAAGCACCCGATCCAGCACTGGGTCGCGAGTTGGCATGAAGGTGAGCAGCCGACACCTGAGCAGGTGGAGGAACTGCTCGACGTGTTCCTTGAGCAACTGGGGCTTGAGAAGCACCAAGTCATTGCGGCGCTGCATCAGGACACCGACAACATCCACCTGCACATCGCGCTCAACAAGGTTCACCCGGACACCTGCAAGGTGGTCAAACCTGCGAACGGCTGGGACATCGAGGCAGCACATCGAACGGTAGCAATCGTTGAGCATCGGCAAGGGTGGCAGCGTGAGCCAAACGGGCGCTATGTCGTGTTGGAGGATGGCACCGTGGCCCGTGTCGGGAAGCTGGACAGCGCGCCCAGCGTGCCAAGCCGTGCAGCCGACATGGAAAACCGCACGGGCCAGAAGAGCGCAGCGCGGATCGGGATCGAAGAGGCGGGAGAACTGATCCGGGCGGCAGCGAGCTGGGCCGAGCTGCACCAAGGCCTTGCCGAGCGCGGTATGCGCTACGTGAAGGCCGGTGGAGGGGCGCACATCTACGTCGGCGATCAACCCATCAAGGCCAGCACGGCAGGCCACTGGTGCAGTCTTGGCAAGCTCACCAAGCGGCTTGGTGCGTTCGAGCCAGCGGCCACCGCCGTCGTGGCGGTCGAGCGCAAGCCAGAGCCGTTGCGGCCAGACCTGCCCGGATGGAATGACTACATCACGGCCGCGAAATATCACCGTGCGGAGATAGCTCGCAAGTTGCGTGAAGAGGACGACCGCCACAAGCAGGAAATGGCCCGGTTCAAGGAACAGAAAGCCGTCCGTAATGCAGCCATCGCCGCCCAGAACTGGAAGGGGAAAGGGGAGTTGCTGAACGCCATGCGCAGCGTTGCTGCTGCCGAGGCCAAGCAGGTCGAACTGGAAATCCGGGAACGGCATCAGCGCGAAGCCAAGGCACTGAGGGATGCCCGAGACGCATGGCCGGAATACCACGACTGGCTTGCTAAGTGGTTCAGCCCCGAGGAAGCGGGCGACTACCGCTACCACCGGCATGAGCCGCTGCGCCTTGAGGGTGATGGAGACAACGAGGCTTTGCCGCGCGATCTCCGTGCCTTCACGGGCGAGATCGTCGGCGGTGCGGTGGAATACCGCCGCCAAGGGGCGGCGGGGGGTGTGTCTGAGGAAGTGTCATTCACCGACCACGGCCGTCGCATCGACGTTCAGGAGGCGCACGACGAGGCGGCGACCTTGGCAGCGTTGCAGCTTGGCGCGGCCAAGTGGGGCAAGGTCTCTGTGTTTGGCTCTGAGGAATACAAGGCCACATGCGTTCGGCTGGCTGCGGAGCACGGCATCCGCATCGCCAACCCCGAGCTGCAAGTACAGGTGGAAGCGGCCAAGGAAGCACGCAAGGCAGCACGGGAGGAAGCAATGCGCACGCCCCAGATGAAGCTCTTTGAGCAGTACCACGCGGCCGTCGGTGCTGACAGGTACACACTCACCTCGATCAAGATGGCGGCTGACCATCGCAAGGCCTTTGTGCTGGGTGGCAAGGACGGCGTGGAAGCAGCAGCGGTGGAGCGCCGGATGCGGGAGCTGTTGCGCTTCCATGCACGCGGCGAGAACCTGTACTACACGCCGCGCAGCGAGCGGATGCACCATGTGCTGGTCGATGACCTGAGCGATGCCAGCCTGCGCCAGATGCTCGCTGATGGCTACCGGCCTGCGGTGGTGATGGAATCCAGTCGGGGCAAGTTGCAGGCCATCTTGAACGTGCCCAAGTTGGGCCGCCCCGACGATCAGGACGTGGGCAATCGCCTTATCGTTGCCCTCAACAAGCAGTATGGCGACCCGAAGCTGCAAGCCTGCATCCACCCACATCGTGCGCCGGGATTCGAGAACCGCAAATGGGAGCCGGGTGCGCCTGCGCCGAAGTACCAGCGGCCGGACGGAACCTTCCCGGTGGTGGAGCTGCGTCACGCCGTGGCCTGCACATGCGACAAGGCATACGCACTGAGCTGTGTCGTTGCTCGCCAGCTCGACGAGGAAGTCCGCGTGGCACAAGAGCGGAGGCCTGCCATGCCTGCTGCTGCGCGCACTGCGCCGCCTGCCAATGCCTACGAGTCGCACTACCGCGACATCGCTGCGCGACACAAAGGCGACGGGATCGACCTGTCGCGCGTGGACTCCATGATCGCCGTGCGGCTGCGGGCCACCGGGCACGGTCAGGATGAGATCGCCACCGTCCTTGAGGCCTGCGCGCCGTCGATTCGCACCGCAGACGAGGGCCGGAACTGGCATGACTATGCCCAGCGGACAGCGCGCTACGCATTCGGCCCGGACGGCTCCCGGATGCTGGCCAAGATCGAGCGCTACCGGGAGGACTTCCTGCGGCTTGAAGGCCGCGATCCAGCCCTTGAAGGGCCAAGGATGGGTTCTTGATGCCGCGCGCAGAAACGCTCACACCTGCACTGCCACAAGGCTTTTCGGCCGACGAGCTTGCAGCCGCTGCCCGCTGGGTGACTGCGCGCGTCCGCCCTACTGCAAGCACGCGCAGCATTGCCGCCACGCTCGAAGCCTTGCAGGCGGTCGCGCTTCGCGCTCGCCGGGGGCCTGTCTGCATTCCAGACCTGCTGCCCGGCTCCGGGCTTGAGGTGCTGCACATCCCTGCCGCCCAGTCGGGTGCAGGCCAGTTGGCCAGCTTGACCGGCGAGATCGACCAAGCAGCTTTGCTCGACATTGGCCGCGCGTTGCGCGCCGAGTTCGTTGCCAGCGGCGCGGACATGCTTCGACTGGAAGCCGACGATGGCGCGGAGCTGATCGTTTACGCCATCGAAGTGCGAGCCATCGTGATGGCCGCCACCAACATTCAACTCATTGACGGAGACGCCCATGCCCAAGACTGACTACACCGCGTGCAGACCTGACCACCGCATGATGCGGGTCGAGATGACGCCCAAGATGCGGGAGATCGCCGAGCAGATCGCGGCCCTGCAAGCCCAGTACCGCAAGCTAGAAGAGGCCGAGCAGCGCCGCGCGCTGCACGCCTTCCTGCACGGGGTGCGGCAGCGCGCCGAGACGCGCTGCTTGAACGAGATCGCCGGGTGATGGTTTGTCGGTAGGTATATATATATACCTATCAAATGGCGTAGATGCCCCATTCGATCAACAGCCCTGATTTGCGCAAAAAATCGGGGCCGACCAGCATTGGCTTATAGGCCATGCCGCGCAGCTCGTCGGCGTGCTTGGCCAGCACAGCCCCATGCCCTTGAGGCAGCTTTTGCACGACCGCGATGGTAGTGGCCAAGGCCACGTCGATGACTTCCATGCTGGGCAACGTCAGCCATGCGTGGATGTTCGCAGTGCTGCCGCTGTGCCCGTTCTGGAGCTTGTCTGCCACAAAGGCATCATCGAACTTGAACATGCCTTTGTCAGTGCCGTCGTCCACCCACCCGATGGTGTAGAGAACCGGGCACCCCAGCCATTCCTGCAACACGGGCACCAAGCGGTAGTGGATGGACATGCACTGCGCAACTACGTCCGGGAAGTCGAGATCGCCAAGGCCTTGCTGAACGACGTAGGGAAACTCGGCGTGCCGAGCATCGGTCAGATAGCGGTGCGCGGGTTGCACTTCGTGCGGCGGCACTTCAAGTCCAAATTTCTTCGACCGCTCGATGGCGGCCGCCCATTCGGTTGCGTAGCTCATCAGTCCAACCCCTTCGCTTCCCAGCCTTGGGAGGTCAGCTTGACGGCATGCTTGGATTCCTTGCTGCCAGCGCCATCGAGGATGCTCTTCACGACGGGGAAGGCGGCCTGCACCTCGGGCTTCTTGGCCCAGTCAGCGAGGTTGTTGACCTTGTAGGTGTAGGTGATGCCTGCCTCTTGATAGTCGCCGAACTTCATCGGGCCTTCCCACTTCACGATCTTGTCCAGCGCCTTCTTGCCCCAGCACAGATCGGTCTGCTTCTCGGTGGTCTTGCCGTTGAGGCCGATGGAGGCAACCTCCTTCTCTTGGGCGAACGGCTTGGCCCCATCGGTCAGGGTGTAGCGCTTGATCTTGGCCTTGGCACCCGTGGGCTTGCCCATGATTCCCATGATGTCCACCTCGGTGTCCTCGCCCTTGACCAAGCCAGCCGCTTCGAGCGCGGCCATCTGGTTGGCGCTCCCGGCCTGCATGGTTTTTTGCAGGCGCAAGTCCATCTCGGACAGGTCAACCGGCCAGCGCTTGGTGTTGAGGCACAGGTCGCCCTTCTTGTCGAAATACTGGGTGAGTGCCGCGCCGAAGTTCTTTTCGTTCGCGTCGGTCTTGCTGCCGCAGGCGGCCAGCGTGACGGTGCCGAGGGCGGCGAGGATGGCAAGTTGCTTTTTCGTTCTCATAGGCTCCCTTGATTTGATGGGTTATGACTGATCCCACACGTCGATGGTCAGCAGCTTGTCCGCTGGACAGGCCGCGATCCGGTCGGGGTGGATGATGACGTTGCCCGTCCAGCTACCGGGCAACACGTAATCTTCGCCGATGACTGGGGGGCCGCCGTGCTGGGGCAGGCCGTTGGCGAACAGAGGCAACACGTCGCAGGCCTTGGCGGTGAAACGGTTGGGGTAGCCACCGGATGACAGTTGCGTGGCCTTGCCCTGCTCGACGAGCTGATGCACCCAGCGGCTGCCGTTGACGCTGGCTTCCCAGTTGGCCAAGAGTGCGGCCCGCCTGGTGTCTTGGTCGGCCCGGTCGCGTTCTTCCGGGGTCTGCATCGAGATGACGATCCACCAGCCCAGCATGCTCAGTCCTTGCCCAGCTTGTCGAAGGCCACCAGCCGCCATTGCTGCTCGATAGGGTCATACAGTGCGCAATGGGAGCTTTCCGCGTGCCCGCCGCTGTGAGCCTTGATTCGGCTCAGGGCTTCTTGAGCCATCGCATTCAGTTCTGCTGACGCTGCCTCAGCGTGTTCCTGAGCAACCCGTCCGTAGTCTGGGATACCGGCCGTCCGGTGCAAGCGATCAAGCCATGCCAACAGCTTGTCACCGAACTGAAGATGAAAGTGCTCGGTCGAGTCTGGGCTGATTTGGAAGTGCATCCCCTGCATCAGCGACATCGGTTCGCCCTTCTCGCTCAGAAGCAGGCCGTCACTTCTGGCAGCGAAGCCGTATGCGAGATACACGGTGAGCCAGCCTTCATGCCCTTTGATGAAGGGCCTCGGGTCAATGGCCTCGAAGGGGAAAATCTGATACCGGCGACTCTCGCGATTGCGGCTGTAGAGGTCGATCATCGCGTCGATGAGCGACAGGTACACCATCATGCCCTCGGCATCTCCTTGCTTCCAGCAGCCGACTTCCACCCAGTCCGGCGCATCCGGGCGCGGGCGCTTTTCAAGCAGGACGTACAACGGGAGATTGCAACAGAAGACGTGATCTGGCGAGTCGTGGAGCTGCGCTCGAATGTCAGCGAGGGAGGGTTGTGCGCTCATAGTTCGGCTACTAACTCCCACGCCACGACATCACGGCCAAGGTACTCACCGTGCGGCCCGAGCTTGAGCCAGTGCGGTGCGACATCACCGGGCATCAACACCACCTGCGGTGCGTCGTCATCGTCACCCGCCGCGACAGTCTCGAAGGCAGGATGGCGATACCGGCCATGCACGGCGCATGTCTCGCCGGTCTTGAGTTTGACCTTCTTGCTCGGAACCTTGCCAACCGGCGTGCGGGGCAGGCCGATAAAGGTGGCAGGCGGCCAGATGCCGGGGGCATCGAAACGGCGAATCCACAAGTCACTTGTGCAGCGGTTGAACCTACGCTCACCGCTCACTGAACCGGTGCCCATCGAACCGAAATTGCCATTGCGAAGAGGTCGCAGCGCGGCGTTTACACGCACATAGGCATCAGGTGTTGGCTCATCGACTGGGCCAAGCTGAGGGTACTCGCCTGCACGGATGAAGAAGCCTGAGCCGTGCGGTGTGGATTCCACGCCAAAGCGGCGGCAGTACGCGATGAAGGCATCTGCGCCACCTAGACGCTGGGCCAGCGCGCTCCCGATGAAGGTCAGCCAGTCCACGCTCTTGATGCCATTCTGTGCTTGAAGCGCATCAAAGCTGTCCCCGCAATAGAGAGCCAAGTACCGCGTTGCTAAATCCAGCTCTTCCGGCTCCCACTCGATTTGCTGCTCAGTGGTAATGGCTGACAACCCGGCATGCCCGTGAAACGGCGCGAGCCGTTCGTGACAGAAGAAGATCAGATCGGACAGCACCTTTTGATGGTCTGCCTCGAAAATGAGGGCACGGGGGACGCGGAACTTGAGGGCAGACATTTGCCCCTCCATCCAACCTCGCTCGGTGTGGCACGACACAGCGTATTCGTTCGCTGCATCGTCGTCGTCACCTGATGCCACATACCACTCAACTGAGTCATCCTCGTCGAGCGTCATGACGTAATCGCGAAAGGAGGGCAATCTCTTGTCGCCAACGCGCAAAGTCTTCCAAGTGTCAGGGTGGCACCCCCACTTCAGTTCACCCCTGTAGGCGGCCTCAAAGGCTTCAACGCACTCGATGAGAGCCTGCCGTTTTTCTGGGGTGTGCCCTCCCCAGAAGTAGAACGACGCGGAGAAGCCAACCGTCAAGACAATGCGGTTGTGATCGGAATCGACGTATTGGAAATCGGGCACTAGCGCCTCGATCTTTGCAAGGCTGTCGCTCATGGCTTCTTATCCTTATTGATTGGAGCTGCTGTGGCAGTTCGCCCAACAACAAGCAGCGCTACGCCGGCGACTACCGCCTCGGCCGGGAGCGCGGCAACGGCAATGACGCCAACCAGAACAACACCAGCAGCGAGGCCCGCCGCCTTGAGCCAACTGCTCATCGACGACCCTTCCTCTTGGGGAACTTCTGGCCCGTACTGTGGGCGGACAGGGCGCGGAGCGGGAGCAGGCGCGGGCTGTGGCGGCGCAGGTTGATACCAGCGTCGTTGCTCGGTACTTTCTCGTTGCATCGGCGTTGTGACAGGCGCACGCACAGGCTCTTCGGCCGGGCGCCGTCGTCTAGTTCCACACTCGCATTCGTTCGCATTCAGCAAGCGGAATCGGTCCGGGCCTGCGATCCGTCGATACGCATCTCGCTGGCCCGGTGATAGCTTGTCGCCTTCAAACTTGATTTCGACAACCGTCTCGATGTTGGCCTTGACCGGGATGAGGCGCTTCCAGTCGATGCGCCCACTGGCGCGCATGGCGGCCAGCTCTGGCCCAGTCGGCTTGAGAATGATGCAATCGGGAATGCGCAGCAGCCCCTTCTGAGGTCGCCCTTCCAGATCGCGCGTCAGGATGCCATCGCCAACTGCACGCCCTAGGGGGAAGCGGCTTGGCCGGTTCGGCTGATCGCGACTCATCAGTGGGGCGGGCGGGTTGGTTTTCATGTTGAAGCCCACCTCGGCCTTGTAGCGCCAGACAAGCTGGTTGGCTTCTTCGTCAAGCCAGATGCGTGCTGTCACGCAACGCTGCTTGAGTTCCTGCCCGCTCTTGCTTCGTATCGCTGTCCCTGAGCTGCACTCGCAGATGTGCTCGCAAAGGTAGCCTTTGTCCACCGGATCATCAAGGCCGACCTCTCGCCCTTCCGATGACGTGCGCGTGGCTGATCGGCCGACAGTGCGGCCGGGTATGGGTGCGCCTGCCATCGTTACAGGCCCTCGTAGTTGAGTTCGGCGTAGTGGTACGGGTCGGCATCGTCGGCTGGCTTCGGATGGGCGACCACTTCGACAGGCAGCGGTGAGTCCGTCCACACCACGTCGGTGCGTCCCTGTGAGTCGGTCTCGCCCTCGAAGGTCTTGCCGTCGCCGGTCTTGATGGTGTACGGCACTCCGGCCAGCGGCTCGCCCGTCTCGTTGTTGTGCAGCACAAAGTGCTCTTGAAAGCGCGGGGCTTGCTTGGGTACATAGTCCTCGATGGGCGTGGCTGCGGCCTCGTCGTCGCTGCCCTTCTCTCCCCAACCCGCATGATTGTTGTGCCGGGAGTAAATGACCGCGCCGCAGTCGGTCATGTCTTGGTCGTAGGCCATCGGCTTGCCGAGGTCGATGACTGTGGGGAAGCGACTGCTGACGATGGTCGATACCCGCTTGCAGCGCGGGCATGTCACCTTGTCTCCTTGGCGAGCGACAGGCTGCCCATCAATCGTCCACGTGGGGTCGCCCGAGATGACCACGCCGCCATGCGATGTGCGGTCGCCGAGCACGATGAATCCGATGATCGCCACGCCATCCTCCCATTTTGTTTATCAAGATGGCATAGCTTATCAAAATCCTTCGTTCTCGATAAGATATGAGACAGCGAGTGGCGTCAAGACAGTGACAGGGGGTTACGATTCTCAATAACCGTTCTCGAAACTGTTTTATCGAATCATCGCCAAAACACGAGTTTTGAGAATAAGAGGGGCGACCATGCTAGTGGGGTATGCGCGGGTATCGACCCAAGACCAGAACCTCGACATGCAGCGCAAGGCGCTGACCGAGGCCGGGTGCGGCAAGCTGTTTGAGGAGAAGGCGACGGGCAGCCAGACAGACCGGCCGGGACTGATGCAAACCTTGGAGTTCGCCCGAGAGGGTGACACGCTGGTGGTGTGGAAGCTCGACCGGCTCGGCCGGAGCGTCAAGCACCTTGTTGAGCTGGTGGCCACGATGGAGGCGCGTGGCATCAACTTCCGCAGCCTGACCGACAACATCGACACCGGCACACCGGCTGGGCGCTTCTTCTTCCACGTGATGGCCAGCCTTGCGCAGATGGAGCGGGAGCTGATCGTGGAGCGCACACGGGAAGGTCTGCGCGCAGCGCGGGCCAAGGGACGAGTGGGCGGTCGCAAGCGCTCGATGACCGACAGCAAGGTAGCTTCCGCGCGCAAGTTGTTGGCCAGCGGCGTGCCGCCGCGCGAGGTCGCCGAAAATCTGGGTGTGTCTGTGCCTACGCTCTATCGCTGGGTGCCCGCCTCATCGCTAGACGAGGCCAACCCGCCACAAGGAAGCGCATGAGAAGAACGATCTTGACCTTTGGCCTACTGCTGTCGGCGATGGCGACCAACGCAGCCGAACCCACCAAACCCGGCAGGGTCTTGGCCTTCATGAAAACGCAGGGGCTCTACAACCTCTGCACGTCGAGCCGCAGCGCGGAACTGGGACAGTGCGAAGGCTTCATCACGGGCGTGGCGGCCATGATGCAAAACGACCAGCTCGCCAAGGTGAAGGTGTGCGTCCCGGAGGGCACGAACTCGCAGCAGGTGACGGATCGCGTGGTGGCCTACCTGCGCACCAAGGCCGACAGCGACGACATGCAGGTGCCCGCTGTCACCATCGTGGCTCCGGTGCTGGCCATCCTCTACAACTGCACGCCGGGCAAGATGCCGCAGTTCTGACAGGGCCAAGGCATCCGTGGCCGGGTGGTTTCCAGATGCAACACCCCAGTGTGTTGCATGGATAATCGGCTTCGGCCATTCCTCCCTTTTTTGGCCCCCGTCTTACCTCCCTGGACGGGCTTCGCCCGGCGAAGTTAAAGCGGCCCCGGTGGGGCCGCTCTTTTTATGCTGCGTGGTGGCCCTATACGGCCTTCCAGAGCCATGAACCGATGCCCCACAGCACGGCCAGCAGCACGAGGGTCAGGATGATGTTCCAGAGGAGATCGGCAAACTTGGCCAGCACGTAGGCAAGCCCACCGCCACCAACGATCACGAGGCCGAAGCGCAGCCACTTGGGCCAGTCCATGCCGACCTTGAGCAAGGAGACGTAGGTCAGCACGCCGCCGACCAGCAGCCCGATCAAGCCGAAGAGGCCTGCGCGTGCATCGCTGTTGTCGCGGCGCTCGGCGGCGACAAGCGACTCTTTGCTGTCGTGGTACTCATAAGTGCCATCCGCAGCGCGGCGGCCGAAACGGGTGCCCATGCCCCCTCCCCTATCTACTCGAACAGCTCAGCGTGCGTCCCTGCCCGAATGAAAACCACTAATCCCTGTTTGGTGGTGTCGTCGAGCTTGTAGGCCAAGAGGAAGTCGCCACCGATATGGCATTCCCGGTGGCCCTCCCAGTTGCCCGTAAGCGGGTGATCCAACCACTCTGGCCCCAAGGGGCCGTTGTTGGCGATCAGGAGCATCATGGCCTCTTTGAGCTGGTTCATGTTGAACCGGCCGGAGTGTGAAAGACGCTCCCAGTCCTTGAGGAAGGACTTTGCGTAATCTGCTAAACGCGGAAGGGACGCCCGCTTACTTGCTGCTGTTTTTTTCGAGGTCATCGAAGAGTTCGTCGGCGGTGGCAAAGCGAGCACGATGTGCGCGAGCAATTTCATCGGCCTCGGCCATCGCCGCGCGTGTTTCTGCATTTGGCACACGCAACGCGAACGGCAGTTCCTTGTCGGCGACAACGCGGGTCAGAAACACGCGGATCGCGTCGGAGACGGTCAGGCCCATCGAGGCCAGCGTTTCCGCTGCCTGCGCCTTGACGTGCTCGTCCACGCGAACATGGACCATAGTGGTGGTAGCAGCCATGACGGCCTCCTATTGCGACTGTTTGAGATACATTGTATCGCAGATCATCGGCAATCGCAAGGCGACACCCTCCCCCCCCGGCTTTCTTGTTCGTAGGTATGTATATAGGTAGGTATATACATACCTATATTGACCACGGCAACAGCTTGGCGATGTTGCGCGCGTCGTCGAGGCCTCGGTGGTGAGCGCCATCGAGAGGAAGGCCCACCATCTGCAACGCGCGGGCCATCCCCACTTCCTTGATCTTGCGGGCCTTGGCGAACCGGCGTTTGAGGTTGACATGCTCGAAGGCTGCGAGCGGGTTTTGGACGCCGTGTCGCTCGCAGTCGCGGGCAAGCTGCTTGAAGTCGAATTGGCCCCAGCTTCCCCACGTTGCGCCCGGTGCCTGATGGCGTTGGGCGAAGCTGGCCAGCCGTGCCGCGACCACTGGGAACAACTCGGCACCGTCCACGTCGGCTTGCTGGATGTTGGTGAGCTGCCGACAAAACGGCGTGAGCTGAGGGCGTAGCACGGGGCGCACCAGCGCCTGAAACGTGTCGAGCACGGTGCCCTCAGCCGTGGCCCACACCGCGCCAATTTCGATGATCTCCATGTCAATTGCAGGGAGGCCATCGCCCTCGTCGCAGGTGGCCTCAAGGTCGATGACCAGCATCATGGGATGCGCCTCTGAGCGATTGCTGGTGGCATTTCTCCGATGTGCACCTCGGACACTGGTGGCCACCAGCGACCGGCTTTCGCGTGCGCAATTTGGTCGGGTGTTAGCTGGATCGCATCGAGGTATGAGGACTGCCACCAATCGACCCACTGCATCAAGTCAACGCAGGACGCGCTGCGCGCGACCTGCGGAATCGTCAGCACGTCAGCCATCGCGTCGGCCACGGCCAACGCGCCGGTCATGTTGCCAACGGCCGCCGCGAGGCGAACGCGCGCCGAAGGCGCGGACAGGCCAAGATTGCTGTCAGTGACCACCAGCTTGTCCCGGTCAGCGTCGGCCCAGCCTTCGGGCTGGTCATCGACGGCGATCCAGTCAGTGATGCCCGCGCGATCCACGTAGCGGCGGATTTGCTGGTAGCGCGTGGACGTGTCCCACCATGTGTCTCTTCCCAGAGGGCGGTGCTCGTCGTCGGTAGCCATCCCGGAGTGCCAAGTGGCTCCAATAACCCGCTGCCTCAACTCGGCAGGCAGGTAGTCTCGGGCGCGGGCGTACCGCAGCTCGCGCGCCCAGCTCGTACTCAGAACGATGCGAACATGCTGCGCGCTGGCCAGCGCGTCTACCAGATAGCCAGCCCACATGAACAATCTGCCCTCGCCGCGCAGCTCCGGCCGTCCGCGCACCAGATAGGCCGCGTCTGGGTGCAACACGCCGTCGAAGTCGAGAAAGAGGATCACGGCGTCACCTCGATCCCCAGCGAGCGCATCAATGCCCGTTCGCCCTCCGACACGGCGGGCCAGTCGATCCGAGGCAGCGCCGACTCGTAGATATACCGACAAGCCCTGCCGTCCAGTTTGGTTGCAGCGGTGCCCTCACGAGCCAAACCTGCCAGCACGGGATAGTCGGTCAGCCGGTGCAGCGCGTGCCATACGTCTGGGTCAGTGGCGGGGGCTGTCACAGAACCCCCGCGAGGGCATCGACCAGCGACTGCCCTCCCCTGCGATCCAGCCAGCGCGCCTGCATCCCGAAGGCCTG
>APMI01016943.1_pt1 | contig 22327 bp, 27 predicted proteins | sample 667938 | NCBI WGS metagenome assembly APMI01 (sample SAMN01084076, study PRJNA167559) | wastewater metagenome | biome: Wastewater | place: Denmark: Ejby Moelle, Odense | collected 2011-11-28
TTGTTATTGTCTATATTAGAATTAGAAGCTTTTTTCATTCTCTTTTTATACAAGTCTCAAAAATTAAAATTTATTGAACAAAATTAAGTATTTTTAGTAAACTATAAAATAAATTTTGGTAATACTCTATAATGCATAAAATTAAAATATCATGTTTTATCCTTTATTAGCTTTAGTTTCATTTTAGCGATGTCAAGGTAACTTTGATCGATTTATTATTTGCAATTTAAGATTTATTAGGAAGTCTTAAACTTTCCAAATTTCAATTTCATTTCGTTCTGTTTTGCAAAATCATTTAACCTCTATGATTCTGCTAAAACTCTGCCAATTTTTTCATCAAAAGTTATATTTGGCTTGTCAACAAATGAAAGCTTTCTTTGAGGTCGGGCTTTTGGATTTTTTCTCATTGATTATAAATAGTCAAATTGTTTTTTCTGAGGTGAAACAGTCTGGAGTTCCATCGATGATGATCCTTTTAGAGATCTCGCTTTTACAGCCATTTATTTAGTTTTCTCAAGATATTGAATCCCGATTACTCTTGGGTCTAACTCTTTGACTTACTCATATATCACTGTTCCATTTTCTAGCTTAGTCTTTTTCAATTTTTTTCGCGAGTTAAGCTAAAGCTATTAAATAAGTGCCAACATTTATTTTCTTTTACTCTAATCTATTTTGGGTTTAAATTTTTATTTCACAATGTTCTGAAAATATTTGATCTTCTCTAATTTTTATTTGGCCTTTTATTTTTATATAGATTCTTTATCTAGCTCTCTTGATAACTATAGTGCAGAACTATGTCTAACTTGTATCTTTTGTTGTTCCTATATATACTCTTCATATCTTTTTTGTCTATCCTATGCTTTGTCCTTTTTAATTTTCTCATACTACTTTTCATGCTCTTCGATTTTGAGATCATCAATATGTATATATCTGGCTTTGTTTTAGCTAATCATCCGATGTTTTCTTTCCATTTGCTCATACTATTTTTTCTTCTCATAGTTTTTCTAAAGCACTTCGAATAATCTAGGTCTCTCTCCTAAACTTTTCATCAGTTTCTCATACTCCTTTCTTTGCTGCTCTCTTCGAGTTTTTTATTAGTTTCTTTTTTGTTGAAATTCCAAGTTTCTTTTTAGAGATTCCTCTTTTCTTTCTCTAAGCTATTTTTACTGTTGTTACTGTAATTCTTTTTCTTTCTTTTGATTTTCTTATTCTTATTTAATTTTTAGCGCTTCTTGCTTCTTTTTGCGTTACTCTTTTTATTATCTTTTCTTTCTTAGAAACTCTTAAACCTATAATTTCTTTTATTTGGAATACAAATGCGCATAAATATCTTTTGAGTCTAATTCAATAACTTTTTGGCTTCCGTCAATACTTTATAAAGTGTTGTTAATTTAAGCAAGTTTTTGCTTAATTTGCTAAGACTGGCCCTGCAAAACAAAAGCCCTTAATTTCTTTTCGTCGGTATCGTAATTATAATTGCTTATCTGTTTTTGCTACTCAATTGTGATCTTTTAACTATCAAGATCAGCGACTACGGCATTGACTCGCCTTATAGCTGCATCGGCTACAATTTTCTGAAAGTTGTAAGGAGCTTCAGGCAACCTCGATCTAATAAAATTCCATTGTGTTACGAAATAATCATAGGGCTCCCCAGCATAGAATGTAAAAATTAAATCTTCTCTATATGCCATCAATGATTTTATTTTATTTAAAGTGCTTTGACTGTTAGTATCTGTGTATTTTTGCTTAAATTATCCAATTGAACCTTCTAATTTCTCTTGCAGGATTTCAATAAAGCTAGGTTTTTCATCATCGGATAATAAATCATCTGGGTTATACTTGTTCGTCGACATTGCAAGTTATAACTATTGCATTTTATTAAAAATAGCAAAAAATAAGAATAGTAAATAATTTAGAAAATTTCTCATTTTATTGTTCATTCGATCCACTAAGAAACACTCAGAATCTATCTTCCTGCAATATATGACTTGAGTTGTCAAACTTGAAACTATTTTCACTAGTCGTTTGATCATCAGTGTGAGGTCTTTTTTCATTAACTTTATCAATAGTTTTTTCGACATTGAAGCTTTTGCATTCACAACGAAGGACATAGTCGCGGGCTTCTTCAATACTCATGAGCTATCCACCCATAACTTTACCTTGGTACAGCACGGCTTCCATCTTTTATCCAATATCTTCCTGTTGCATTTTGAGTAACTCTTCGATAACTTTGTACCGATCAATTAGGTGAATACCGACCTCATCTTCAAAGGATGATTCGGGCTTGAGAATGAAATTAAACATCTCAGTTATTTTTTATGCGATGAAGGGGATACTCCACTCGAACAGCGATAAACTATTGGGCAGGTAAAACGGATGACTACTTTTCTATATCTGCTGCACCTTTATTGAGTTTTTCTAAATCAGCAACAATGTACTTCAACATGCAAGATTGCTCCTTTGTTATTGTAGAAGTCGCAATAGTTTGGAGCCGAAAACACTGTGATAACAGGTGGAAAATTATTTATGCCTGCCCACTGATGCATTTCATAGCCTTCTTGTTTTGCCTCATGAGCTCTAATTATACAGTTTATTTAGTTAGTTTCGAGTACTCTTTTTGCCAGGCTATACCCAAAATAGTAAGAACAACCCCTTGATTAATTGAAAGTTGTGAGTCCGCTAAGTTTACCTGAAGTATGATCAACTGGATCGGCCCATAGCAAATCACAGAACAATCCAGATTCAGGCACTTCGTTGAATCGATCAATCTTCATAATATCTTGAATCTAAATAATTAATGGAGTACAGTGCGCATGCTTGTGGAAATACCTCCGTGCAAACATAGAAACTTGCGGTTCACAACAGCTGCGAGAGGCATGAAACAAAACAAGTCAGTGAATTAATCGTATATGCTCTGGTTGTATGATTATAAGCCTTCATTAAACGAAATATACATTGGCTTCTAAAATTAAAATGCGATGTCAGTTGTCTTGATTCATGATTGCCACGTAGGATTATTATTTTCTTGGGGTTGTTGATCTTCATGCTCAAAATTAGCAGCATTGTTTAAATTGAAAATAGGCCTCTGTCCACATAATCTCCCAGGAACAAATATTTGTGATTGGGCTCCACATTTACATTGAGTTTAATGATATTGACAAGGTCATAGAATTGACCATGCAAATCGCCCACAATTGTTACCGGATCACTCACGTGAATTACATTAGGCTCCATACCTAAAGTTCGCTATAATTTTACTAATTATTTCACGAGACTGATGTATAATTCGATGCACAATATGTTCATGTAGAACGCCTTCATTTTCAAAGAATTACATCAACAATTTTACATCAATCAAGTTATTTATGAACAATTGTTCCATCGGTATTGACTTCTGGTAAGGTAGAGGAGCATCCTTATTTATTCGTGTATTTTATGGGTCCCTGAGGAGTAGCGACATTCTTTTTGAATAAGACCGTATCGAAAGTCAAAGCTATTGTAAAATGTTTACTATTTATTAAATTTTTGTATCATTAAGTAATGCACCAGAATTGAAAGCATGCAACATTTATGAAAGAATTAATCATAAAATTTATAATTTATAAATGAGCAAGCAGTAATAATCGACTAGCAATTCTCTCTTTGAATAAAAGCCATCGAAGCTTCAAAGATCGGGCAATCACAAGCACAAGAATAAACAGCTAAAATAATTTACTAAGCTTCTCAAATGGGAGGAGTGCTCAAAAAACCAAATGGAGACACTCACTCATTTTAATTTCAAGAAAACTACTGCATTTAAGAAAAAGTATAGTTGTCACGGCTATGGAGGCAAGTGCGGCATGTGCTCAAACAATCACAAGGATGTCAAAAAGTACTCTAAAGAGGAAACTTTATATAGTGAGCGTAGCGCTCCAATTTACTTTCTTACTAAGAATGCCAACTACTGATAATTTCAATTGATTGATTTCTATTTTCTTGATTAACGCTATACTGATAGTTGTATTTATGAACTACTCAAATTTAAATTGCATTTGTGAAATGCTTATGGTTATAAAAATTGGTTCATGTATTATAATTAAACGAATTAGGGTGAGCAGCAATATGCCGCCAAAGTTTTACAACAAAGGTAAAAGTAACACTGCATCTCATACATAGGAAACTATTCAAATGCTAACTACGGCTCTAAAAGCAACCCCAGCAAGACCTCAGTTACTTTTTTGCTGATAGGCACAAATAGAGTAGGAATTGAAGTGCCCTTCAAGGTGATCAATAACGACGAGCATCTTAAAAATTTAATAAAAGTACGCAGATTTATATGTAGAGTCATCAAGGGGTGTGGGATAGGGAATAGCGAATGTGGTCAGTCACTCATAAAAATTATCAAAACATGCTCGATGCGGTACTTGAACACTGCAAAGATAAGTAATACTACTGTTCGAAAATTCCCAGCTTCGTATACGATGCCCAGCTTGATATGCCTCTCGACTTACTAGTCAAGGTGTGCAAAGGAAAGTAGCCATACTTAATCCGATATATTGAGATTGAATTGCACATTGATCCGGAGACTCTACCATTCTATGACAAGCTCTATGATTTTCAGAGATAATCATTGAAGTTTGGGATTGAACATCATGGTAGACTATTACTGGCAGACGAGATGGGAGTGGGAAAGACTATTCAATCTCTCGCTATTGCCTTCATGTACAGGTACGAATGGCCAATGGTCATTATTTGTCCCTCCACTCTTAGATTCAACTGGCTCAACGAAGTCCTCAATTGGTATGGTGAGTTTATCAAGAAAAGCGAAGTGCAGGTTTACTTGAAAGGAGGCTCTACTCTCAAAGATAACACTAAAGTACTTATTATTTCATATGAACTCGCTTGGAAATTTAAAGAGATTTGGGCTGATTTTAAAATGGTTATTGTGGATGAAGCCCATTATTTAAAGAACTCTGGATGTAAAAGGACAGATATTTTATTACCTGAGCTTGCTAAGAAAAAGCGTGTAATTTTGCTAACAGGCACTCCAGCCTTTGCTCGACCGCGATAAATATATAACTTAGCTTCAATTATTCGTCCTGATGTTTTTTACAGCTTCACTTAATTTGGTAATAGATACTGTGAGCCTGCAAAGAATCAGTGGTCAGGTGCGATCTAGTTTAATGGTTGTACTAACACAAAAGAACTTTTCTTCCTTCTCAAGAACAAAATAATGTTACGAAGACTAAAAAAGGAGGTATTAACTCAACTTCCTGACAAACAAAGACAAAAAATAATAATTTAAACCAATAAAAACATCACTAAGGAAATTAACATGCTGATGGAACAAAATGGAAATGACATGAAAAAGCCTGAAGACCTAATCATGGAAATGTTTGGACTTAAGAATTCTGGAGGCCAGAGTGCCGAAGACTACTACAAAAAGAGGGAGTCCTTAATGGAGGCATACAGATTGTCAGGTGCAGCAAAATTAGATGGAGTTGTATAGTATATTTTGTCGCTTCTTTAAAATGATGTAAAGTTGTTAATTTTCGCTCATCATCGAGCTATCCTCGATCGCATATAGGCAGACTTGAATGCCAAAAAATTTAAATCAATCCGCATCGACGGTGAAGTTGACATGGCTGATCGGCAAGCAAGAGTTGACATCTTTCAAAATAACAAAGATGTTGTTGCTGCTCTATTAAGCATTTCTGCGGCTGGTGTAGGACTTACTCTGACTGCTTCAAGCACTGTAGTATTTGCAGAGCTTCACTGGACTCCAGGAATGCTTATTCAAGCTGAAGACAGAGCTCACAGAATTGGGCAAAAGAATTGTGTTAATTGTCACTATTTAATTGGCGAAGGGACACTTGATTCTATGCTATATAGCTACTTGCTCAAAAAAATAAACAATGTCTCTACTTTTGTTGATGGAACGGAACAAAGACTGGAAATGGAATAGCTTTCTAAGGGATAATTAGGCAAAGTTTCAAAATCAGCAATTTCTGCAAATAAAAAAGATAAAGCCAACCAATAAAGTGATAGAAAATCTTTTACTATTAATCCAATAAGACGGGTTGTAGATATTAACGTGACTGTGAACTATAATGAGAACTCGCAAGTGACTGACATTTCATCATAACAAAATGCCATTGTTGGTTGCTAAGATGATGAGACTGCGAGCATAAACTCTCGCAAAATGTTGCCTGCCACTATATATACCGAGGATTGCCTAGAATAAGATATCAGTGCCCTTAAATCCAAGAAAAGTTTTGAGAATCGTACTTTATAAAACTTGAAATAAGAAGAGAGTTGCAATAGCCTTAGAACTAGCGATGTCTTACGAATGCTTGAATAATAATAAATGTCAAAAGCTTCAAAATTAAAAAGTAAAGCTCATGATTAAAGTCAAATCCAAGGTAGTCGAAATTCAATAAAAATAATAAACAGTATTTCTATACCATCTCGGAGCAACTTGTAAAAACAAAAGGAGCGGAAATAGTTTAAAAAATAGCCTGATTAAGATACCGATATTGATTTTTCACCCGCTCAGTCAGAGCCATGATATTTTGATAAAGTTGTTCACAGGCTTGGATATTAATAGCAGTTAGTTATAAATAAATATTATATAGCATCATCGCGTATGGATAAAGGGGAGAAGAAAAAGCGACATGTGTCTGGATCCAGATCTGTATCCTCATATTAAAATAGAAATCAAAGAAATCAAAGCCCAACGATGCTTCTCTAGAACTGAAACCACACAAAAGTACTAACATCAACGTCTGGGATCCGTCTTCTAAAGTTAAGACTGAACAAAGTCTAAATAAATCTAAAGGTAGCAAAAAGTGTCCCAAGTACTCTAGAAAATCAAAGTACTAATTGAAAGCTTATTTAGATTAACGAAAAGTAAAAACAACAATGATTAGTCCAAAGAAATTAGTAGATCAGTCTCAGCAGAACGTAAACATTCGCTAACAAAAATGAACAAAACAGAAGCTAATTTCGAAGCAGATGACATTGAGCGTAGAATTTACGCATTCAAGAAAACTTTAAAGAAGATTGAAAAGCCAACTTCGATAAAGTCAAAATAAATATATCAGTTTTATCGATAAATTCAAGACTCAATCGAAATGGTGAGTGAACCGCTATATTCTTTGCTGTCGAGCCTGCATTAGTTGTACATGGCACCTCTGGGCTAAATCCTCGATATGATATCGCCATATGAGCACCTGCTTCAGCGCAAGGAAGAGCTCAACCGGTAGGTATAAGAGCAAGTAAAGCACAACTAGGACATCTATCATAAGCTTACTTAATAATAAATATACATTATCAAACTGAAGGAGACCATAGAATAGCAACGGCAGCAAATAGAGCAAAAGAAAAAAGAGTAAATCAAGATAGGCAATAAACCCAACCCAGTCGCACCTCGCTAAGATAAAGAGAGCTCCATGTTTAAGAATGAAGGGTTGGTTAAAAATATGCGGAAAGATAAGGCGCCTGCTGTCTTCAACTTTTAGAAAAACGACTATAGTATTTTGAAGGACAGAGACAAGACGAGAGACAGAGAACGTGAAATAAAATCAACTATGACTTTCAAATAATCAAAAGAGGAAGAAGCTGAACGGGATTCGCCCGGTATTACTCCGCAAGAAGTTATCAAAAAATAAGCTAAGGATAGTCTTGCGCTCAAGGAAGCAAGTTTGAAGTTGGATCTGGGAGCCATGTCGAAAGGAGATGCTATTGGATTTCATGATTAATTCTACTCCAAAATTGACTAATTTAGCTAGTCTTGGAGAAATCAGGCTTTGCGTGAAAAAAGATATTGACTTTTTTCTAATAATGCCTAGCCCAGACCAATGATTATTTATATAAAATTAGTTACAAATTACTATAATCTAATAAAAGTGATGCAATAAACTAGTATTCGATTGAGTTTAATTAAGAATAATAGTAGTATTTTTATTAACATTGGTTTTATATAAGTCAGAGTATGAAAATTTAGTTTTAAATTCTTCAATTAATTGCGTATTTTGCTTAAATTCACTTATTTTTCTTACTAATAGAAGGCCGGATGCAAGCTTCATAAATTTTATTGTGCCATTACTTCAATAAACTTATGCTAATATTTGATTTGTTATTAAAATTTGTATTACATTCAGCTTAAATTTCCACTTATTTGAGCCAGTCCAGGACCTTTGAATTGAGTTCAAGTTTTGTGGCTTGACCTACGATCAAATAATCGCTGAAGTAGGAGAGAAATTTATGAAGAAAGCTGCCATGTGAACCAACTTAGAGCACGTTAAGAAGCAGTTCCGAAAAGTATTTGATACAAGTAATATTTTTTGTTGACAATATTCTGCGGCCACAGTTCACCAAATCATTATTGTTAGTTTTTAAACTTTCGTTAAGTATGACGATCGACTTTCTTAAATTTTCTTGAGCTAGAGCTAGTAATGGCCTATCTGTATATGCTGTACTGATGTTAATTGCTAACTTGACTCGAAATATTGGATCATGTGATTACTTTTGAATACATTGTTTGATTTTGTCATTGCTCTCATCAAATTTCTTCATTTTAGAGAGCACATTAGCATAGTTGAAAATAAAGTTAGTTCGATCAGGCATCTTATTGAGGGCAACCTTAATATACTGTTCAGCTTTACTGTAGTCGCCAATAATAGTGTATAAAACAGCACAATTGCTGAAAAATCTAAGTTACGAAGGATCTCTTTTAATTTATGTTTCATACTTTACGACAGCAATATCATATTTACCCATATCATAAAGTACATTAGCATAATTACCCAAGAAGGCATAACTTTTGTCCTCTTCAAGTTTTGGATGTGTTGTGAACAGTCTTCGGTAGACATATTCTACTTGCTGAAAATCGGTGGCTTCGTGCAAGGCTACTGTGTATTCATACCAGTTGTTGACTACTAACTCTTCGCCATCACGCATTAACTTATTTTCGTATTTAATTGAAACTTCGATAATTTGCTCAATTTTTAGTAGTGCTTTTTAAGAATCAAGCTCATATATCTAACAAAGAGGGTTCATTTTTATGGATATTTTCTCACACCGCTACGCAATTTCAATGTCTCTCATTGAATAAAAGCATAATGAACACAGATAATACAAGGTCGCATGGTTGCTGTAAATGTTCAGACTTTGCTTGATCGTTTAAACTGCTCTTCGATATTTCTACTGCTTTATCAAATTAATCGCATTCTGAATCAGTATTAGATGGTGAAGGTAGGTTTCTTGCAGAGATCTCTAAGGCATATGTAATTGGATAATATCTAAAATAATAAGAATCAAATTGGCAGCAGAAACAGAAAAATGGTCTCATCTAATCATTTATGAATATTGACTACGAATGGTCAACAGCTTTCTTATCAATTACTCATAGTGATCATTTTCAAAGTGATGTTTGTACTTGCCTTCGTAAATGAACGAGGAGCCATAACACAGCTGTGCCTTAAGTCTTTGGTTCTAAATAAATCTACAATTACTTGAAATACTAGATTGTTTAGTAAATCTTTAGACTGAAAAGCCTCATAGAAGTTCGCCATCTCCAAAAATACGAACCCCTTTGCTATGATACAGTTGGGATGTGTGATTGTAATGTTCAAAGGAACAAGAGAATCGTTAATAAATTTAAGCAAGTCAGCACTTTAACATGCCCAAGGGATCATGCTTAAAGCCACAACATTCTTTGATTGAGCCTATTCGAATCTAATATTTTTAATTTTATCTAAGCAGAGCCCATATAATCTCATTTCAGGAGTTAAGAATTTCATCTTATCTGATTTATTCTTAAATTTGAAAACCAAAGTTGATTTGTTCAGTGATAGCTCCTTAGTGTTTTTTGACTTTTCAAGAATTTTATTTACCATGCTTTTCTTTCCATTCTGGTCTTAATTTCTAATAACACTATAAGCTTACATTTTATTTATTTTAACTTTATTTCCCTTTGCATCAGTGCGGAAATCATCAGGTAGGACATAGATTGTTTAATTCTTATTTTTTTCCACAAAGTTTTCGTAACTCTATCCGCTGTATTCTACAATAGGTCCATATTTCTGGCTAATTGTGCTAGTGATAAGCTCAGCGAGTTAGTTTGTTAACGCATAAGGGAGATCATATGCATAAACCCAGTTTTAACCATAATTATTGTACTTCTCATTTGATTTTGTTTCTGTTCTCTTGTAAATAATATGGTCAGTTATTAGCTTTTTGTTTCCGAATATCTTCTTTTATACCTTCACTAAATTGGCTTCGTTTGGAATTAGCTAATTTTTTTATTAATCCTTTTTCAAAAACAGCTTCATTTCGCTTGTTCTTGTTTTTTGGCCTCCTTTTTTCGTCACACTGCTGATAAAATCGAGAGATTAGCTTTGCTTTAATTTGGAGACTTTATTCTCTTCAGTTACAGATTCATCAAAGCTAGCTCCAAACAGGTCCATCTTGCTGATTTTTCTTTCCGCAGCTTCAAACACTGATTTTTGAATCTCGTTACTGCGGGACACTTCTCGAACCTGAATGAAGTTTGGGTTTGTCTCTGAAAGCAATTTTGTAATTTCTCGAGTCAAACTTGGGTCTAATATGCTGCGTAGTAATACTTGCGAGATTTTTTTGAAAAGTTCTTTTTCTTTTTGTGTTGGCTTCTAAGGTATGGACCCTTCTATGAATTTCTCAGAAGTCACAAAGTTTTTGATCAAGTTTAGAAACTACTTTCTTTAATTTTATTTCAAGACATTGCTGATTGTATCAACGATCTTCTGAGCATTTGACATTTTTGTTGAGACATTTATTGTCGATCTTGAGAAATATTAACTTTTACTTTTTGAAGCAGACCCGAAAATCAGATCTATATTTTTATCAATATCTCCATTTGCTGTTTCTTTATGACTAGTAACTTTCTTCTTTTCATTACGTACATTCTTCATGCTTTCATTTGGAACAGATTTAAGGAAATTTGGACCAGGTTGATGAAATTTATTAAGTGCATCTTTTTCGTTATTGTTGAATATATTAGAAGCACTCCAATGAGTAGTTGACGAAGTATTATTTTGATGAATGGTTATTTTATCTTTGGGTTCATCATCTAGCTCAAACCAAGCGTCGTGTAGCGGATTATAACCGGAGTTCCAAAAAATACTTTGCCTTACCATAAGTGAGTGGATCTTTTTGAAGGCGATATTCAACATCTGCGGCACTTATTTATTATTATATCATTTATTTAGTTGAATTAAAAATATCTCGGCATACACTTGCCGATCAGTTAACTTATATGATAACCGAAATCATGTAATAAAACAAAGTCAAAATAAACAAATAATATTCTATATAAGGCTGATTCTTATTTGCCTGTTAATTTAAGTCTATTTGATATAAATGGGTGTCAAAATTTTAACTAAACTCGTAAAATGAAGCATAAATGCATACGAATTAATGTAATAATGAGCATAAAGTGGAGACGATATCAAACTTATGAGCTTTTGTATATGTTGTAGTTTAGTAGCTTATCGATCAGATCCACGTGAGACAGAAACATTCTTCTGCAGCAGTATCGAGTGAAGCCAATCTGATCAAGAAGGTGGCCCACATCGGTGCCCTCCTCCATAGTTGCAACTTGAGCCTGAAACTCATCCCACTTGTGCGCAATGACCTTGCCGCAGCTGAAGCACCGGACTGGAATTATCATTTCACCAATTATTGAGTCGATTATTACAATTACCAATCGCAACTACGCGCTACTTAATAATTTATATGTGCATTACGATTTATTACAAGTCCTGACTTAATAATAGTTATTGGAGGGAACATGCAAGCCTTTCGAAATACTCGCAACTAAAGCTACCTCGATAAATTGTGTGCTGAAAGTCGCAACCTTTTCTTCCGATTGGGACGGTAGCAGGATCTGAGGAATCAAGCTGAAATGAAGAGACGGATAAAGTAAATCAACACAATCATCAAGCAAATTGAGCCATTTGAGAAATACAACTAACTTATAGAAAAAGAAACCTAGATGCGCAAGCTACTTGAAGATACTTAAAAAATATATGATGCTCTCACCGAGGATGAGAAAACCATCAATATTAAGATAAATTAGCTCGAAACAATAAAGAATTAGTATTTGGGTCTCATTCAGACAATAAAAGAGACATAATAATTGCAAAAGAAAATCAGTGCTCTGATTATGGAGAACAAACTGGTTGATTAGACAGCAAAATAGTTGCCAGATAAAGACACAATTTCAAACTTATTATAGCCTCTTAATATTTTCAAGAAACATTTACTTGAACTATTGAACAGGCGACAGGAAGATAATTAAAAATTAGTAGTGAGTATTACTGAATTTAAAAACCAGATTTATAAAGAGAGTATCGAACAAGTAAGACTTGTTGAGCTAAGAGCTCAAACTGTCGAGAGCTTGAATAGTGAAAGGGCTAAGCAGATAACGGATAAGACAATATCCTCAATAATAATGCAGTCCACTGAGCCTGTTAAAAGTATAAGTCAAGCATGTGAGTCTAGCTATCAGTCTCGCCAAAATGTGGTTCGCCATAACATAGTCTAGACCAAAACTGAAGGAAAGTATTGGAACTGGCCATGGATTGCTGGGTTGGTCATCTGGGCCATTCTGTTACTAATCCTACCCTGGAGATCAGACAAGATTGAGGTACTCCCAAATAGCTAGTGTTACTGATTATGTTTATGATATAGCGTATTTTTGTATTTACTTGTGCAGAGACTAATTAGTTATATAAGTTAAGAATATAAATAATAACCTGGCACATATGTCAGCGGGCAAGAAGCAGGAGGACAAAGATATCAAGATAATCGAAGAGCCCATCCAGACTGTAGACGGAGTAGTGCGCATAAAAAGGTACGTGCAATTGCGAGTGGTGGGGTCGGGCTCGTATTCGAAGTGCTACCTCGTGAAGAATATGGACTCAGACTCCACCTACGTAGCGAAAGTGATCCCCAAGAAGAAACTAGAGATCCTGCAAAAATAGAAGGTACCTATGTATGCATCTAGCTTATTTACGAAATAAAGATCCATCAATCTCTATCACATCCTCACATCGTGCATCTTGATCACTGGTTTGAGGATGATAACAATCAGTATATCTTCATGGAGTTCTGCCCCAATGGAGTACGCCCTTCTTTAAGTAGAACCTTGAAAGCAAACTACAGGCTGCCGATGGAAGTCTTAGCGAACAAGATATCAAAAGGTACGGAGCGCAGATTGTTAGAGCGATTGGGTACATTCACAGCCAAAATATCCTTCATCGAGAGTATTTTCACCAATATTTAGCCTCAAGCTCTGTAACTTCTACCTAGATGAGAAGGACAACGTCAAACTAGGAGACTTCGGATTCGCGTGCCAGCTCGCAAGTTAGTATGACAAGAAGAGGGAGACTTGCGGTACTCCCAACTATATTGCACCTGAAGCCATCTCAGGTTTTGGTTACTCCTACTCCTCTGATGTTTGGGCCATTGGGGTCATTTTGTACAGGCTCAAGTATGGGTCCTGCCCCTTTGAAGGAGATACAGTTAAAAAGACTCTAGAGAATGTAAAGTTGCGCAATTTTAAGTTTCCAAGTAAACCTAAAATCAGCTCATAACTGAAAGATCTTATAGAAAAAATATTTGACCTCAATTATGACGATCGATTAACAACAGAGCAAATTTTATAGCACAAATTCTTTATGTAAGCTCCAGCTGTTGATTCAGTGAATGAGAGCTAGGTAAAATAAAAACGAGGATTTTCATTAAGTCGACTCTTCAGCTCAGATAAAAACAGGACTAATTAAAAGAGCAAAAAAGAATTAGAACCTAGTAAATAAAGTTAAAGTAATCGAGGCAGGCAAGGGATTATGTAAAGAGAGTCTAGAAATACTAGTAACAAGAAGTAGGAGCCGAAAAGATCGAACTCTTGTTAGACTTTTAAAGAAATAAAATAGATTTTTAAGAATAAAAGCAAGCAAAATCTAGCATCAAATAACACCGCTCAGACCAAAAAAGATTCCGCTCCTTCTCCATATTACACTCTCAACACTATCGCATGTACGAGTCGGGACAAGGATGGCGGGGCAAGCAAGACGAATAGGGCTAGCATTTTGGAGTACAGTTATTCGACAAGCCTAAATCAAACTCTAGACACCTCGAAGAAATAGTAAAGTAGTCGAAGCAATAGACTCAATGAATTCATTAAGTCGCATGTAAATTCGGCTTCGTTGAAGGAACAACTAAAAATAGCCAAGCTAAATAACTCGAAAAATTCGATAAGCAATACTATAACGACTAGCGGTCAGGCGGAAGTCAGCAAATTACCAATTGAAGTCGAACCCCAAGTTAACACAAACAGCATCTGCTTGACCAAACCTAACTTGAAGATTTCGAGCAACCCTCTTGGTTCTAACTTTGTGGGGAGTCAGAAAATAGTGAAGCCAGTTTCTCAGGCTCAGCAGCAACTATACGCATACTCCCGAAAATATTACCTGCCCCTCAGTATTCAACAGGAGAAAGACGTGCTGATCGTGCACTACCGGTCCACCATAAAGCAAGTAATATACTGCAATGCTGCCTATGTAATGTATCGCTCGGCCCAGAACATTTACAAGATGTCTGGCGAGTTAGCAGCACAGGCAGATCTACCCAAGATGTTCAGGTACATCCTCGAGAACAAAGTCGATATCAAGGAATACGAGCCTAGTGAGGAATACGAGTACGCCTAGAATGACATACATAAAGTGCTGCAATATCTACCCCACAGCTGGGCCATTGTGAAGGATGGCCTTATGCTCAAATACGGCAGTTTAATGGTCGCTAAACTATTTGCTCAAGATGGATTCTATCTTTGTGATGAAATTGCCAGTTCTCAGTCTCTCATGTACAGTGTAGGAGCTGACCAAACTCCCAAACTGCTCTAGGGCATAGTTATTATGCGCATTTACGCAGGCTGGGTAAAAACATTCTGGAAAAAGTGAGAAGTTCATCATTCTTTTTTAATATTTGATATTTATGTGCGATCATTTGAGGTATAAGCAGTATACAAATCATAAACTTCAAGGCTGATTTGCTTAGCCTTGTTATGAAAATTTAATTTGTCTTTCTTATTCTTACTGGATGGAGTATCGAAGCTTCACAATCTACTCTCTGTTAAAGTGGAATTGCTCATATGATTTTTCGTTTTAATTTTAATCTGAGTTTTAGTTTTACTCGCGCATCTCAGCATCCTCCATTTAAGCCAATTTTCGAGATTATAACTAGTGCAGGCTTTTTACACTATTGTTTTATTTTTCATTCATTTATTGACAAAACGAAAAGACTGCGGGCCTGAATTATGGAGTGCGTAAAGGGCTTTGACTTGCTAATTTCGATATTGGTTATTGTTAAACAACTTCTACTTTATTTATACCATTATTGGCGTTCTTCGCAGACTGTTCTTAGACGATATTATGATTCTATTTTTCTTTTCCAAAATTTGGAGACTGTTATTCATTCATCTCTTCTAGCTCTTTACTTAACTATCTTCCTTCGTCTTCGTTCTACATCCGAGAGTCTAAGATAACAAAAGGCGCTTGTAAATTTATCTTTTAATCTGGAATATAAATGCTTCTTTATTCGTTGCCTGGTGAGTTTAGAGATTTGCTTATGCTTGGACCTCTACCCATATTTTCGATTTCCACCACAAAATTTTTAAATTCAGAATGATCTTTTTTGTCAATCTCTTTCTTATTTAGGGACTGTTCTACCTCTTCTTGCTAAGACTGTAGCGATGGAGTTGGAGGACGGTAATTTAAAAATAGCGAATCTTCACTAAAATATTTGGAGCACTTTTCAAGTAGCTATCTGCGAATTTACGGGGGTTAATATTTCAAACACTTCATGCAGTGGAAATCGAGTTTTTGAGCATCTTCTTAAGATCCAACAAAGCCAATGCAATCATGATGATACCATTCGTTACATACCTCGCATTCAAACATATCGTTCTCGCCATTGTAAGGTCGTCTACAAACACAAAAAAGCGCGCCCTCTAAATTAAGACATAATTACGCTCTTCGATAACTGTTTCGATTTTCTATCGTTTTCGTCTGCTAACACCCCTTTTTACTAACTTTCTATCGTCTTTGTTGGGAGTATCCTCTGCATTGCTACCATAATTTATGAAGTTTTCTACCTTCTCCTTTAGAAAATGATTTTACCTCATAATTGTATTGAACCGCTTTAAATTTGCTTAAGGAGTTTCAGTATTTTTAAATTTTTTCCAAAACTCCTACTGTCTCGTCAAGGATTTTTTCATATCCCTTTTTGAGGGTTTAACAATTTCATTAACTTTATATCTTTCATTACCTAAATAGCTCAAGTTGACAATGATTTGGTTTTGTTTACAAAGCCCGTCCACCACGGATTTGATAAAATCTTCATCACTATTTTTTTCAGATCTTGAAGCTATCCTCTGATCAACTATTTGATTTTTACTATTCTTTGGATCAATTTTACTGAGCTAAGTCGCAGACCCTGTCCCCAGCCGGAGTAATTTGAATGGTAAATTAGCAATTTTGTACGTCTCTACGTATTTTTCAATTCCACGGCAAAATTTAACAATTTAGTCTCTTTGTTTCTTTTTCTTTACTTATATTTTTCTTTTCACTTTTAACGGTTCGTGCGCTTCGCAGAATATCAAATACTTGAGCCTGTCCAGGTTAAGTTGCTCCATGTATATTCTTTTCTTGCGAGCGCATTCAGGATGATAATATTTCACACAATTTTAGTTATCGCACTTGACGCAGGCTCCACTTCTCGTCTCCCTACAGACTAGGCACTTTTACTTGAATCTTTTCTTGTCGATATTTTAAATTCCTTTGATGTTAATCAATCCATTTTTCTATTCGAAATAGCACTATGGGATCCAAATAGCACAGACATAGTGCACCCACACGAAGTGACAAACTGGCTGGTCCGTCGGGTACGTTGACTTAGAGAAATAGTCATAGTATGGCTAGTCGTCCTTACCACTGCGGGGATGAATGTACTCCTCTTTGTGCTTGTAGTTGGGACATTTCTTAGCAAACTCGTGGAACTAAGGATTTGTATCCTTGAACAAAGGGGTGTTTATATGAATCAAAGTTCTCTTTAGCGCTCCACCTCGTACATGACAGAGAGGGCAAGGTACATTTATACCTGCAGGACCAAATGAGGCGCAAACTTAACATATCCAGTTATCAGCCGGCACTTTGGCAAGCCCAACACACCTCTGATGTAAACTAATGTTGCACATAGAACAAAATACAATTAGGTTATCTTCTGTATAGTCGCCATCAGTGCAGACTTGGCATTTGGCATCCTCAACCTGCCCTTCCCTCTCTTTTTCCTCAATTACGGACTCACTGTGGCATGATTTTTCAATGTACATCTTCTCCTGCTTCTACTTCATGTAGTTCAGAAAGACTTACTAGCTTGAATGAATCTGATTTACGAGCTCAAGGGGGTCACTTTTTGGGATAGGCATAAACGGTCTCGTTATCACTGGGAGTCTTGGGGCCTCAATCGATGCCTTCAATATGGATATTATATTGTCTATGGGCATATGCAGTATAGCATCGAGCAGAACATCATCCTCACCGTAATATTTAGTAGTTGTTACAAGTTCATATGATTTAACTCTATCTTAGTCCTCATCTTCATCGCTTTCATCTATCTATTCACACTTCATCTTTTCATTTTTGTTGTCTCCACCGAGATCCGTCACATAATTTCCTTCAAGTTTGACATCTTCATCTAATTGCTCTTCCTTTTCTTATTTCTCATCTTTATTACAGACCTACTCTTACTCTTATATTTTTGCAGCTATTTATTATTTTTTGACTTATGAAGACTCTGATTCATCATAAATTTCATCGACATCCTACTTTTTGGCTTTTTTGGCATGAACAGTTGGTTTCTTCACAATTTTATTCTTCTTGGGCTCCACTACAGGCTTTTTGTTCCTGGGTTGCCTTCCGAGCATTTCAGGAGCTACGTTTAGCTACTCGTGCTTTATTTCATCTTGAAATTCGTATATACGACTTGTGAACTATTTAGACAGTGTCCTATTTCTCATATCCAGTTTGGGTTTTATAGAATTACTCCATTTTTCACTCGAGCCTATTTTTCTTTTTATCCAGTTAAAGACTATTGCTCGGGTAGAACAGCGAAATGAATTATCTTCTGCAACCGAACTTAAGAAATTAGACTTTTCAATATTTTAAATGACCACTTGAGGTGAAGAAATCATACTCGTAAGGCTTGTCAATTTTTATGCCACTGGGCTCGAGAAAGATTTCAGTTCCTAAGTTTAAAAGTCAAGAGACACTTATGATTTTTGGGGCTTAATAAATCTAAGCGGTAATATAATTTGAGTTTTTTGCGCTCTTTTGAGAAATTATAGAGCTAACTCTTGATGATTTTTATTAGCAAAAAAGTCAAAGCTGAAGTATTCTGCGCTAACCATATACCAAAAACATGTAGGTGTGAGGAGATTATAAGGATTCATCTTATTATGTAGACTGGCTTAATCACACTAAATTTTTTTAAGATAGTCAATTATCTTTAAAAATCCCTCAAGATTGTTCTCTTTTTATTACTTAAAAAACAGATTTTTCTCTCTGGTTTTAGGCCGCTAAGCTTCGAAGTCTTCATCATTTTAGTTATCCTGCTAACTGTTCCTTGATTGGCGCTTCATCCTATTTTTGATCCTTAATGGCGGTCTGCCTGGTCTTCTTGGAGCTTTATTTTCTCCGCCTTAGTCTAAATTTTCCTCAAATGGCGAAGAACTTTCATTTATTTGGTCTGCGGATACATTAACATCAGGTGACATCTAAGGTTCATCCTGTTGGTTTTGATCCATAGCTATTGATTGATTAAATTATTAATGAATATATATTGGAAGAATATAGAGAGATTTCCCGCGTTCCTTAAGGCTCATTTTTATATTATCTTCATGCCATATTTTTTTCCAGGTTCTCCAGATTTATTGTTATTTTTGTTGCTTTTTTCTTATATAGTTTCCTTATTTTTGCAACCATTGACCTTTTAAGTGTGATAAAAATGTCTTTTCGTCTTTCGCTTTGGTTGATTTGAAATGCATTTACGATGCTAGGCTGTAACTATTATTTCCAACTGTCCTTCGTTGAAATCTCGACAAAAGTCTTCGCTTAACACTTACACAACTGCGGTTTGTGTTCCTTTGTTGTTTGTTTGATAGAGATTATCTGATTTGTACTTCCTGCTTTGATTAAATTATAACAAAAATTATGTGATATGAGTTTTGTGTAATTTTCTTAATTTATTTACCAGCTACTTCTTACTCACCTTTTTAGATTGAGCTATCAAAATAATACCTTTTATTGACGTGAAAGTGTTTATTTGCGTTATCCAATCATCCTCTAAGATTAGTTTGGTTTGGGTAAAAATTCTGCAGTATAGTGTGGTCACATGAAGATTTGAGGCTCAGTGATTGGTAAATATCAGCAAAGTTTGATCACATTTGTCGTGCTGTGATTAAATTTTATGATCTTAGGAATCCGATATTGTCTGATGATAGAAGAAAACACCAGTAAGAGTATAAGGCAATCAGATGCCATAAACTCAATGTTTACCATCGCAACTTTCTCATTTTTTATTGCCAGAGGTCTAAATTCTGTCGTCTCTTTTTTTGGGATGCTGTTAAAATTTTCCTATCTAAATTACAAATTTAGAAATTTAATAATTTCTTATTGAAATTTATCATAAAAATATATTATTAATTTGTGTAATTGAGTCATGCTTTAAAATTATTAGCATGAAATTTGCTGAGGGCATTTGTCTTTTTTCAATTGTTTTGATAATTAGAATTTTAGACTATAGACTGTATTGTATGCATTTAACACAACTCTATATAAAATAGGCTAATAATCAGGCATACATGGACTTGTTCAAAGCGGCAATAAATGGTATAAACAACCAGGGGTTCAATAACTTTCAAGATAACATGCCGAAAGCCGATAAGCTTCGGGAGCAACTTTACCACTGCACCTACCGTGACGAGTATTTAATTAATTATGCTAGTACCAAATTTGTGATATAAAAAGCAGTGAAGCAAGTTTTGCATGTCTACCCCAACTTCGAGACCGATATTCTGCGCTTCAGTAATTGACAAATAATGTAGCTGAAAAGAACGAAGAGAAGCGATTTCTGGAAATTAAGGGCAACCTTCAAATATAGGCTCGGGGCAAGCTGCTCGAAGTAGCGTACAACATGATGCTTCCGAGTACTTTTCCTAAGAAGGCACCCTATGTTCGTATCATCAACTGGAACCAGGACTACCTGGTAGATCCAAACTATAAAAATCTAAGATCTCCGACTGATCCTCGCTCATTCATCCTCAATGAAAGACTGATGGAAGCTAAGCGCTGGAACGAAAGCAGCTCAATTGTCGATATCATAGTAGAATCAAACAAGCTGCTGCGTTAAAACTTTCCCTTCTACAAGCCCTCCAAAATAAACGAGTCCAACGCCAACGTGAATCAGGTAACTCTAGCATAACTTAGGGGTGGGTCAATCTGTACCAGAACAAGAACACCGAGTGGTCGAACAGCCAGGTTAATAACCAGGGCTTCAACAACAATAACAACATTGGCTATAACAATCAAGGATTTAACAGCCAGGGATTCAACAACAACATAGGATACAATAACCAAGGCTCCAATAACGGCATGGGTGGATTCGGTGGGTACCAGAACCCGCAGCCACCCATCCCCTTCAACAATGTCAATGTTAACCAGGCCATCGTCAATAGTCAAAAGTATGTGGGAGAGTCGAAGAAAATTATGGACAAACTTAAAGCTTAACACATTAAAGCAGTCCAAAAAGTACAACACCTAGAAACAATTAAATATAGTCTGGACTCCGAATCATTATACCTTAGAAATGAAAACTCGCTGATGTCTGAGTTCTTAAGGAAAAATGAAAGCTAAAACTTTACAGACCTGGCGAATTTGATCCGAACCAAAGATGAGAAATCTTAGCAAATTTTAAACATCACAAGTAGCATCAAAGCTAGGTAAGACTGTATAGCCCTACTTTAATAAAAATTTTCTAACAACGAAATCACTTTTGATGAGCTACTAAAATACGTGAAGAAAACTGAATAGGAAAAATTCGAATAGAAAGCTTTATTAGTTAAGTGCACTGATTCTTGATTATTAATTTAATTTTATCTAATTTATTGTAGAATCAAAATTTATTTTAGTAAATTAAGTGTGAGTAATTAAGTAAACAAAAATATTAGATTTTCATTAAAGTTTCACATTGAGTCCTTTTATTCCTCGGTGTTACACCTTCTTTTAAATTCATTTGATTAGTCAACTAAATTATCATGAGGTATTTTTTTCTTCTCAGGAGCCGTCACTTTCTTCTCAGGAGCCGTCACGGCTCGCACATCCTTCATTTATATGGGAGGTAATTAATATTTTGTGCTGTTAGATTTAATTCCAAATTGAGTAATTTCGTCTACAAATTCCATAAATCTTTGTTGATACTTATTCGGCTCCTCAGCTGAAACATTCTTTTTCCCAGTAAAATTTTTCCACCATTTTTCACTTTTCTTTTGGAAGTCCCACTTTTGCATATAGTCGATAACCCCGATGTGATAATATTAATCTGCTGCAAACTTGTGAGGAATTCTTTGGAGAGGCCCCCAGAAATTTTAAGTTTAAGGTGGTTTGTTCCATTTAACTCGAACAACAAGTAGCGAGTAGTCAAGTAAATTTAAACTTTTTAAAAACATTGTATCATTCCTAAGAGCTTCTCGTAACTCGCTTGCTTTTTAAGTGTTGATCTTCAATGTATGTTCACAGTTAACAAAGTCGACGTCTTTAAGTGTAAGCTTTAAGACTTAGTTAATTTAAGCTTATTCAAAGAGGACTTGTCTGTCGTACTTTGAACCTTTTAAATCATAAATTCTCAATATTTGTCGTCGCTCGCATCCTAAGATATTCTTCATGAGCACTAAGTGATAAGTCCTTTGCATTTCATCCCCTTTTATCGTGAATAAACCTAATATTTTAGCAAGTAAAGAATTTCTATTCTATTTATAGTAATCGTAGAAGAGCTCGAGATTTTCATGATAGAACTCAAATTCTTATATGGTGATTGTCTTAATGACATACTTATTGTCTGAAGAAAAGAAGAAGAACTACCCACTTCTTCCACCATTACCCTCGGCCAAGTTAGACAGTTTTCGAGAGTTATCAACAATGTGAAAAGATTCAAATACGTCATCGAGACCTTCCATGGCGAGTAAATTTTCAAA
>APMI01019938.1_pt1 | contig 22295 bp, 20 predicted proteins | sample 667938 | NCBI WGS metagenome assembly APMI01 (sample SAMN01084076, study PRJNA167559) | wastewater metagenome | biome: Wastewater | place: Denmark: Ejby Moelle, Odense | collected 2011-11-28
GAAGCCATGGCGGCCAACACGCAAAGTATCAGCGCCGCCCCCCCCTCTATCGGCAGGGCGGGCATCGCCATGGCAACCACCATGCCGCCGATGGCCGCCACGGACCCAACCGACAGGTCTATCCCCCCAGTCAGGACCACCAGCAGCATTCCGATCGACACCAGGGCCAGCGGTGCAAGCTGGCGCAACAGGTTGTAGATGTTCTGCAAGGTCAGGAAATGTTCCGATAGCACAGCCGAAGCGACGATCAACGCCGCCAACATGATGTAGATGTTCCAGTCGATCAGCAGCGTCAGCAGGCCGCGCCGCGCCGGGTTACGGTTCTGCACCGCACCGATTGTTGTTGTTTCAGTGGACATTGTCCCGCCCCATTGCCAGTTCGATGATGCCTTCCTCGGTCAGCGTCGGGCCAGAAAGCTCTCCGGCCACATGACCCGCGCGCATGACCAGCACGCGGTCACACATGCCGATCAGTTCCAGCATTTCAGAAGACACCATCACCACGGCCGCCCCAGTGGCGGCCAATTCATTGATCACACGGTAGATTTCTACCTTTGCGCCGACATCGACGCCGCGCGTGGGTTCGTCCAACAGCAGGATCTCGCAGCGTGAGACGAGCGACTTCATCAGCGCCACCTTCTGCTGGTTGCCGCCCGACAGGGTGCCCGCCTCAGCCTCAAGACTGGCCGCCTTCAACCGTAGCCGCTCGCGCAGTCCTTGCGCCGCCGCGCGCTCGCGCCCCCCGCGCAGAATGCCGAAAAGGCCCAGATGGGGGTTCACCGGCGTCAGCATCGCGTTTGTCAGGATCGGCAGATCCAGAAGCACGCCCTGCTGCTTGCGGTCCTCGGGAACCAGGCCTATTCCGGCGCGTATCGCATCGCCTGGACTGCGTATCACCTGCTGCTGGCCGTTGAGCCTTAGCTCGCCCGTCGCCGGATCGGCGCCGAAGATCGCACGCAGAACCTCGGTCCTGCCCGCGCCGACAAGGCCGCCGATGCCCACCACCTCGCCCCGACGGACCGAGAAACTTACATTCTGCACCAGCGGTGTGGTCAGGCCCCGCACCTCAAGCGCCACTGGGCCAAGGTTCGTCTGCCGCGCCGGGAAGAAATCCGACAGTTCCCGCCCGATCATAAGCCGCGTCAGGCTGTCATGGTCGAGCGTTGCGGTTTCCCACGTCCCGACGGTCGCGCCATCCTTCAGCACGGTCACCCGGTCGCAGAGTGCGAAGATCTCATCCAGCCGGTGCGAGATATAGATGACGCAAACCCCACGGTCGCGCAGCCGCCGCACCAGCGCGAAAAGCTTTTCCGTCTCATGCGCGGTCAGCACCGCGGTCGGCTCATCCAGCACAAGGATCGAACAATCCCGCGACAGCGCCTTGCAGATCTCGACCACCTGCTGCATCGCCACCGGCAGATCGCCAGCAAACGCGCGGGGGTTCACCTCGGGAAAGCCCATATCGGCAAGAAGTTCCGCCGCGCGCCGTTCCATCCCGCGCCGATCCAGCCAGAAATCGCGGCCAAGACGTTCCAGTAGGATATTTTCGGCCACGCTCAGATGGCGGGCCAAAGAGAACTCCTGATAGATCACCGAGACCCCACGGCGCAGAGCATCCTGCGGGCTGCGGATCTCGGCAGGGGCGCCATTGATGCGGATTTCGCCGCCCTGATGGTCATAGGCCCCGGCCAGAATCTTCATCAAGGTCGATTTACCGGCGCCGTTCTCGCCCATAAGGGCATGAACCTCGCCCGAGCGGGCGCTGAAGGCTGCGCCGCGAAGAGCTGCGATCCCCCCGAATTCCTTTGCGATGCCTTGCATCTGCAAGCGTTCCATAGAGCCCTCCCCTGCTCAACGGTGCCCGGGCGGCAAACCGCCCGGGCCTTCGGGCGTCAGCCCCGCAGTTCGCTGATCGTCTTCACCGGCGGCACGGTGTATTTGAAGAACGGGTTGGCCGGATCGGCGTCATAAACGCTGTCCACCGTGTCCTTCGTCACGATCTGGGACGGGAAATATGACCCGAGCGGCAGGTTGTTCGCATCCAGCCCCTTGTCGAAGATCTGGTGGATCAGTTCCACCGCCGCTTCGCCTGTCTCGGAACCTGCATTCAGGCCAGTCACCAGCATATCGCCCGATTTCACCAGATCCAGCGCCACGCGGAAGCCGTCGGCGGCGCAGGCGACATGAACCTTGCCCTTCAGCCCGGCGTTTTCCAGCGCAGTCAGCGCACCGATCCCCATAAAGTCATTCTCGGCCAGGATCAGGTTCAACTCGCTGCCATGCGCGGTCAGAATGTCCTCGGCGGCGTCCAGCCCGCCCTCTTCGGTCCACAGGCCGACGCCCATGGCGCGCACATCGAACTTTGCCTCGGGATATGTGAACGATCCGCCGGTTTTCAGCTCTTGGAACTTTTTGAAACCCGCGAGCATGGCGTCTTCCTTGCTCATACCCAGCCCAAGCTGTTCAGAGCGTTCATAGATGATGCCGGTGATCATCCCATTCACGCGGCTTTCCGAAGTGGAATTTCCAACGGTGCCAAGGATCGCCGCCGCAGTGATCTGCGCATCGGCGCCCATGGTTTGCGCCACATAGCGCCCGGCCTCGAACCCGTTGCCATAGGGGTTGGCCAGCACGGTCGTGACCAGCGGGCTGTCATCGGGCACGGTGCCCAGGGCGATCACCGGAATCCCGGCATCCACGGCGCGCTGAGCATCCGATGCGGCGGCGGCAAGGTCGGTCGGGTCCAGCACGATCACATCAACGCCCTTGGCGATGAAGGCGTCGATCTGTGCGCTTGTCTTGGCCGGGTCACCATCGGCCACCTGCACATCCAGCTCATAGCCATATTCCGACGCCTTGGCCTTTGCCGTATCGACCACCGACACGAACCACGGGTTGCCCAGCGTGATCTCTGTCCAGCCGATCACCAGTTTATGGGACGGATCGCGCGGCGCGGTAGGCAGTGCCTTCGCAATATCGCTGCGGTCGGCCATCGAGGGGTCGATCACCCCGGACAGGGCCGAATTCGGCAGCAGGGTATAGATTTCAGCCTTGTCCTGCGCCTTGGCGGGTAAGGCCAGCAGCAGCGCAGCCGAGGACAGCAGCGCAAACACCGTTCTGGAATGGAACATCTCTCTCTCCCTTGTGGCAGCCCGGGGTCTGCCCCAGGCCTGTTCTCGCCCGCGCCCTCCCGGCGCGGGATTGGTCAGCCGATGGTCTCTCGGACCACCGCCTCGATCCCGGCCTCATCCAGCCGGTAATGCGCATAAAGATGGCTGGGCGGAGCAATCAGCGCGTATTCGTCGCGAATGCCATGCCGCACCAGTCGCGCCGGGCTGCCTGCCTCGGCCAGAACTTCGGCCACCGCCGCACCAAGACCGCCAAGGATGTTGTGCTCCTCGATCGTCAGGATAAACTTCGACCGGGCGGCGGCCTCCAGAATGGCGTCGCGGTCGATGGGTTTGACCGTGGCCATGTCCAGCACGCCGACGCTGCGCCCCTCAGCCGCCAGCTTGCGCGCCACCTGCACCGAAGGATGCACGGGCAGGCCGCAGGCGATGATCGTCACCTCTTCGCCGCGCGCATGTTCGGTGGCCTTGCCGAAAACGAAAGGTTGCGTCGGGTCGTAAAGGTCCGGCTCGCGCCCGCGTCCCGTGCGGAAGTAGATCGGGCGGTCATGGTCGGCGCTGGCGCGGATTGCGGCCTCTAGTTGCGGGCCGTCGGCGGTGGACACCACCGTCAGATCGGCAATTGACCGCATTGTGCCGATATCCTCGGTCGCATGGTGCGATGTACCGTAAAAGCCCATGGAAATGCCGGTGTGATGCCCGATCAGGCGAACCGGCAACGCGCAATAGGCAACATCCATGCGGATCTGTTCGCAGGTCAGCAGACCCAGAAACGAGGCAAAGGTCGCGACATAGGGCATCATCCTCGTGGTCGCGAGGCCAGCGGCGGCAGAGACCATGTTCTGCTCGGAAATCCCAAAACCGATGTAGCGGTCGGGATAGCGTTCGGCAAAACGGTTCAGCCCGTTGGAGTATTGCAGGTCGGCCGAGCCGGCCACCACCGGATGCCCCGCCTCGACCAGCGAGATCAACCCGTTCGACAGGTGGTCCAGCCCCGGGTTCTTCATGTTCAGCTCGCGGTAGTGCCACGAGTTCGGCGATTGAGGGCGGCTTTGGATATTCATGTCAGATCACCTTGGACAGGATTTCTTGCCGCGCCGCCTCGGCGTCGGTCGGGTCGAGATAGCCAAGGTGCCAGCCCGGCTCGGTTTCCATGTAGCTGACGCCCTTGCCCTTCAGTGTGCGGGCGATGATGCAGCAGGGTTTGTGCCGCGACACATCCGCCTTGACCCGTCGCAGGGTGGCGGTCAGCGCCACAATGTCGTGGCCGTCCACCACATGCACGTCCCAGCCGAAGGCGCGCCATTTCTCGTCCAGCGGCTCAATCCCCATCACGTCATCGACGGCGCCGTCGAGTTGGAACCCGTTGCGGTCCACAATGGCGACAAGGCGGTTCAGTTTGTGATGGGCGGCCCCGATGGCGGCCTCCCACACCTGGCCTTCCTGCATCTCGCCATCGCCCAGCATCACAAAGGTGGTGAAATCACGGCCCTGCATCCGCCCGCCCAAGGCCATACCCAGCCCGTTCGACAGCGCGTGCCCGATGGAGCCGGACGAGAAATCAACCCCCGGCACCTTGCGCATATCGGGGTGATCACCCAGCGGATTGCCCAGCCTTGTGTAGCCGTTGAGCACCTCGACCGGGATATAGCCCTTTTCGGCCAGGATCGGGAACAAACCAACCGCCGCATGGCCCTTGCCCATCAGGAAACGGTCGCGGTCTGGGTGCTTTGGATCAGCCTCCAGCCGCATCACATCATAGTAAAGCGCGGCAAAGATCTCGGCAGCGGAAAACACGCTGGTGTAATGCCCGACCTTGGCAATCTCGATCAGGCGGATGGTCTCCAGCCGGATGAATTGCGCACGATCGCGTAGACGGGCCACCTCGGCCTCAGTCGGTTGAAAGTCATTTCTGAGCGGTGCTGTCACACCCATTTCCTCCCTCGGGCGCCGCGCAAGCGCGACAACGAATCCTTGCTAGGTCACGATGTAACATCATATATGATATATGTCACCGGGAAAATTCGGGAGGAAGAGGATGACACTTTCACTGACACGGGCAGATATTGCGGCCATCCGCGCAAGGTTGCAGCCAAAGGGGCAAGCCTTCATTGACGGGCGCTTTGTGGATGCCGCTTCGGGCCAGACCTTCGACAACATCTCGCCCCGCGACGGGTCGGTGATTGCACGCGTCGCCGCCTGCGATGCGCCGGATGTGGACCGCGCGGTCCATGCCGCCCGTCGCGCCTTTGAGGCCGGGGTCTGGCGCGATCAAAGCCCCAAGGCCCGCAAGAAGGTGCTGCAACGGTTTGCCGCGCTGTTCGAGGCGAACATGGACGAACTGGCCATTCTTGAAACGCTGGATATGGGAAAGCCTATTACCGAAAGCCGCACCATCGACGTGAATGTCGTACTGGACACGCTGGCCTGGTATGCCGAATGCCCCGACAAACTGTATGACGAGATTGCCCCGACCGGCCCCGGTCAGTTGGGCATGATCACGCGTGAGCCGGTGGGTGTGGTGGCCGCCGTGGTGCCGTGGAACTTTCCGATGCTGATGGCGGCATGGAAGCTGGCACCGGCGCTGGCCATGGGCAATTCGGTGATCCTGAAACCCGCGGAACAATCACCGCTGACTGCGATCCGCATGGCCGAGCTGGCAGCCGAGGCCGGCATTCCTGACGGCGTCTTCAACGTGTTGCCGGGCTTTGGCCCCACGGCAGGTAAATCGCTGGGCCTGCATATGGATGTTGATTGCCTTGCCTTCACCGGATCGGGCGAGGTAGGCAAGCTGTTCCTGCAATACGCGGGCCAGTCGAACATGAAACGGGTCTATCTTGAGTGCGGCGGCAAATCGCCCAACATCATTCTTGATGATGTGCCCGACCTGCGGCTGGCCGCTGAACGCGCTGCAACCGCAATCTGCTTCAATCAGGGTGAAGTCTGTGTGGCGCCCTCGCGCCTGATCGTGGCCGAACGGATTCAGGACGAGTTTCTGGACATCGTGGTGGAAACCACCCGTGGCATTCGCCCCGGCGATCCACTGGACCCCGATACCCGGCTGGGCGCTCTGGTCGAAGCCGGACACCGCGACCGGGTCGAGGGCTATATCGCAAAAGGTCAGGCTGAGGGGGCGCGGCTGGTGCTGGGTGGTGACCGGCCCGACACCAACCTGAACGGCTTCTATGTTAATCCGACGATCTTTGCCGATGTGAAGAACTCGATGGTCATCGCGCAACAGGAAATCTTCGGCCCGGTTCTGTCCACCATCACCGTCAAGGATGAGGACGAGGCGGTGCGGGTGGCCAATGACACCTCTTACGGCCTTGCCGCAGCGGTCTGGACCCGTGACCTGGGCCGCGCGCACCGCGTCTCGCGCAAGCTGCGGGCGGGGACAGTCTGGGTCAACTGCTATGACCACGGCGATGTGACGGTGCCCTTCGGCGGGTTCAAGCAATCGGGCAACGGCCGCGACAAGTCGCTGCACGCGCTGGATAAATACACCGAATTGAAGACGACCTGGATCGAGCTTTAACCGGCCAGCGGGGCGGGTTCGCTCGCCCCCTTTGCCTCCAGCCAGTCCACCATGACCGAACCCACGCCGATGTCGGCCTGGATGCCCGCCCGCGCTGCCTCGGCATCACCCGCCGCCAGCGCCCGCAACACCGGGTAATGGCCATGATCCCCGCTGGCCAACACGCGTTTGGGGGTGTTCAGGTGATACAGATGGATCAACGGCCCCATCTGCGCCCACATGGATTCGATGGTGGCATAGAGAAGCGGCATTTCGGCCGCCTCGGCCAGCCGAAAGTGGAACTCACGGTTTACACGGCTCGCCTCTAGCGGGTCGCTGGCGGCGGCATGGGCAAAGGCCTCTTGCAGATCCTCAAGATGTTTCAAACCTGCCCGGCCGATCTTCTGTGCCGCCTGCGCGGCCGCTTCGCCTTCCAGATGTTTGCGAATGATCTGGATTTCGCGCAGTTCCGCAGCAGTCAGGCGGCGGACGTGGATTGAGGTGGCCGCGCGCATTTCCAGCGCGCGTTCCGAGACAAGGCGAAAGATCGCCTCGCGAACCGGGGTAATCGACACACCCAGCTGCTCGGCCAGGGCGGCGATGGTCAGCCGCTCTCCGGGCTCATATCGTCCATCCATCAGCGAGGCGCGGATTGTCGCATAGACCTGCTCCGACAGGTTGCCTTTGGCGATCTTCGGCAGTTGCGACATGGACGACCTCACCCTTTCCCTCGTGTTTCGCATTCCCGCAACTTGCGGGCAAGCCTCAGGCGTTGGACGGTGGCAGGGGCTTAAGACCGCGAATGATGTCCGAAGCCTTCTCGCCGATCATGATTGCAGGCGCATTGGTGTTGCCCGAAATCAACGCGGGCATGATCGAATTGTCCACAACACGCAGATTGCGCAGTCCCCTCACCCGCAGTTCAGGATCGACCACCGCCCTGTCATCTTTGCCCATCCGGCAGGTGCCGACCGGATGATAGACCGTCTTGCCACGCGCGCGGATATAGGCCTGAAGCGCCGCCTCGTCCTGCAAGCCAGCGCCGGGAAACGCCTCCTGAGGTTCCAGAAAGGGGGCGAAAGCCGGTTGCGACAGGATGCGGCGCGCAAGGTTCAGCGCCTTGACCGACAGCCGCATGTCTTCAGGCGCCGACAGATAACGCGGGTCAATCACCGGATTTTCCGCAGGATCGGCGCTGCGCAGGCGGATTTCGCCCCGACTTTCGGGCCGCAGCACGCAGGGATTTACCGTGGCGCCCGCGCGTTTCACAGGCTGCTCGTCGCCCTCCATGAAGACGATGGGGACGAAATGCATCTGGATGTTCGGCTCGGCCTCCATGTCATCCACATTCATGAAGGCGCAGGCCTCGGTCACGTTCGACATCACTGGCCCGGATTTGAACAGAAGGTATTGCAGTCCGTTCTTGATCGCCCGAAAGAAGTTGTCTTCGCCGTAGTATCCGTGGCGCCCGGTGCAAAAGCGGACAGCGGGAAACTCCAGATGGTCCTGCAGGTTCTGGCCCACACCCTCCAGCCGCTGCTTTACCGCGATGCCATGGCGCGCCAGTTCCGCCTCTGGCCCCACGCCCGAGAGCATCAGCAGTTTTGGCGTCTGCACCGCGCCTGCTGACAGGATCACCTCTTCTGCCGCGCACACCTGTTCCAGCCGCCCCGCCTGGGAATATTCCACACCCACGGCGCGATCGCCCTCGAACAGGATGCGGGTGACAAGACAGCCGGTCCGCACCTCAAGATTGCCGGTCTTCATCGCGGGCCGCAGATAGCCCACTGCGGCGCTGCACCGGCGGCCGTTGCGGGTGGTGGTCTGGTTGAACCCCACGCCGCGCTGCCGCGCGCCGTTGAAGTCCGGGGTGAAGGGGATACCGGCCTCTTGCCCGGCACGGACGAAAGCGCGGGTCAGATCGGAAATCTGCCGCAGGTCCGACACACCAAGCGGACCGCCGTTGCCGTGATATTCGTCGGCCAGCCGGTCATTGTCTTCGGCCCTGCGGAAATAGGGCAGCACATCGCGGTAAGACCATCCATCGGCCCCCGATTGCGCCCAGCCGTCATAATCACTGCGCTGACCGCGAATGTAGATCGCCGCATTGACTGACCCGCCACCGCCCAGCACATGCCCCTGCGGCATCACGGGCGCGCGACCATTCAGGGCGGCCTGACGCTCGGTCGCGTAGTGATAAAGCAGATTGCTGTCCAGAAGCTTCACGAAGCCGGCGGGAATATGGATCAGCGGATGCCGGTCCCGTGGACCGGATTCCAGCACCAGCACTTTTGCTCCTGCCTCTGCCAGACGCCCGGCCAGCGCGCTGCCCGCAGAGCCGCCCCCTGCGATGATGTAATCAGCCATACTCTCCCCCCTTTATCATATATGATATATATTATGGAGTCGAAGGCCGGTCAATCGGGCGGATGTGTCAGACCGCCACACGGCGGGAATACCAACGGTCCAACTGAATGTCGTGTTCGCCAACGGTTACGAGTAACGTGCCACGCCGTCACCGACGCCGAGGCCCCGCTACCGCACCGGAGGGGCGATAAGAGGTGCCCTGATTGATATCTGATACCTGATACATCAGATGTTGACATGCCTCTGATCCACCCCCATAAAGGAAGCAAGAGCGGGGAATCGCCGCTGTCCGTCGGAGGGGAGGCTGACCGGATGAACGATGTGACGCCTCTAGCGCCTATCCGGCAAAAATCGCTGCGCGATCATGTGCACGATACTTTGCGCGACGCGATCATCTCGGGAAAGCTCGCCTCTGGCATGCGGCTGAACGAACGTCAGTTGGCTGCGGATCTGGAAATCTCGACCAGCCCGCTGAAAGAGGCCCTGCGCCAGCTGGAAAGCGAAGGGCTGGTGCGTACCGAACCACGCCGGGGCACATTCGTGAACTTCAGTCCCCGCCAGGCCGAGGAGATGACCCTGGCCCGCGCCGCGCTGGAAAGCGTGATCGCCCGACAGGCCGCCCGCCACGGAAGTGAATTCTACTTCGGCATCCTGCGCGAGGTCATCGGCAAGATGCGCGTCGCGATGGAAGCAGCAGATGCCGGTCTGCTGATCGGGCTGAACGAAGCCTTCCACGACGCCATCCACGAGGCGTCGGGCTGTGAATACCTGCGCCGTTTGCAGAATGCCCAACGGCTTTACGACCATGCAGCGCGGGTGACCGTGCTGGCCGAGGAGGAGGTTCGTCGCACCTCGTTCTTCGAACACGAGGCGATCATGAAGGCGATCGTCGCACGCGACGAGGATCGCGCCGAGAGGCTTATGCGGGAGCACATCCTTGCGGCGGGCCAGATCCATATCGGGCTGGTGTTCAAGCCGGCCACCTGAGGAGAGGACAATGGAACCGAGCGACTATCGCCGGGTGCTGCATGGCATCTCGGGCGTGCATGCGACTGCCTATGATTCCGCGGGCGAGATCGACGCGGCCCTGACCGGGCGCATCGTGGACAGCATCGCCGCCGCGGGCGTGCACAACATCGTCACGGGCGGGAATACCGGCGAATTCTACAGCCTGACCATGGACGAGGTCATCCGGTTGCAGGAAATCGCGGTCGAGGCCAATGCCGGGCGCTCTGCCGTCACTGCCGCTGCGGGGCGTTCGTTGCGCGATGCGATCCGGCTGGGCCGCGCGGCCGCAGCGAACGGCTGCGACGGGGTGATGGTCCATCATCCGCTGGACCCCTTTGCCGCCCCGCATGAACAGGTGAATTATTTCATCGGCGTGGCGGAGGAAATCGACCTGCCGGTCGTCGCCTATGTCCGCTCGGATGCGATACCCGTGCGCGATCTGGTGCGTCTGGCCATCCATCCGCGAATTCTGGGGGTGAAATTCGCCTCGACCAACACGCTGCTTTTTGCCGATTGCACACGAGAGACGCGCGGGTCTGACGCAACATGGATCTGTGGTCTGGCCGAGACCTGGGCGCTGCCCTTCTACGCGCTTGGCGGCAAGGGCTTCACCTCGGGGCTGGTCAACGTCGCGCCCGCGCGCTCGCTCGCCGTGTGGAAAGCGCTGGAGGCGGGGGATTTCGCCCGCGCCCGCGCGGTGATCGACAGCATCGCGGAATTCGAGAATCTGCGCACGCTTTACCGTAACGGATCGAACGTCACCGTCGTGAAGGAGGCGTTACAGATCGCGGACCTGCCGGTGGGCGACGCGCGTCTGCCGAACCTGACCCGGCTGGAGCCCGCCGACCGGGCAAAGCTTGAAAAGATCGTCGCTGTATGGGCGACGGATGGGCTGGTCTGACCACCGGCCCGACCGGCAGGGAGAGGAGCCCCGCCGCAATAGCAGGGAGAGGACCCCCGCCGCAATAGCCAACCGATCAACATGGGAGGAAAGACATGAAAGGCACTCTGTCACGGCGCAATTTCATCGCGACCGCCGGTGCTGCGACCGGCGCCAGCATGATCCTGTCGAAAGGCGTCTGGGCGCAGACGGCCAAGCTGCCGTCGTCGCCGGTCGCGCTGAACGTGATCGACGCTGCGGGCAACCTGGCGTTGACCCAGCCGATCTTTGACAATTTCGCCAAGGCGCACCCGGAACTGGTGTCGCGCTTTACTTTCAACAAGGCGCCCTCGCCGGAACTGCCCGGCAAGATCAAGGCGCAGCAGCGCGCCAACCGCATCGACATCGACATGGTGATCATCGGGCTGGATGCGCTGTCGGCCGGGCTGATCGACGACATCTGGACCGATGTGGTCTCGATCCCCGATGCAGGCCTGCCGGACCTGGATTCAATCTATCTGCCCTCGGCCGCCAAGATGCAGGGGCTGGCCAAGGGCAAGGGTGTGGTCGTGTCCTATTACCCTTCGGGTCCGCTTTTGGAATACAACCCCGCCAAGGTCGCGACGCCACCAAAGAATGTCAACGAGCTGCTGCAATGGGCCAAGGACAACCCGAACCGGTTCATCTATGCCCGCCCGGCCAACTCGGGGCCCGGCCGCACCTTCCTGATGGGGCTACCCTATCTGCTGGGCGATGCCGATCCCAAGGACCCGGTCAAGGGATGGGACAAGACCTGGGCCTATCTGAAAGAGCTTCACAAGCATATCGAATACTATCCCGCAGGCACTGGCGCGCTGATGAAGGAACTGGGCGAAGGATCGCGCGACATGACCGTTTCGACCACCGGCTGGGACATCAACCCGCGCGCCCTTGGCGTGGTGCCGGCCGAGTTCAAGGTGGCCAAACTGGACGGGTTCCACTGGGTCTGCGACGCGCATTACTTCTCGATCCCCAAGGGCGTGTCCGAGGACAAGGTTGCCGTGCTGATCGAATTGATCAAATTCGCGCTGCAACCCGAACAGCAGGCCTATTCCTATGACTCGGGTTATTTCTACCCCGGTCCGGCGGTCAAGGATGTGCCGCTGTCTATGGCGCCGCAGGAAAGCCAGGACGTGATCGCCAAGTTTGGCCGCCCGGAATACGAGGACTGGATCGCGAACAACCCGATCGAACTGCCGCTGGAGCCGTCGGCCATGGTCGCAGCTTTCCGCCGCTGGGACGAGGAAGTCGCCGCAGGCTGATCCCCTATCCAATCCAATGCCGGATGCGTGCCCTTTTGCGCGCGTTCGGCATCCATGTCAGCGCCCAAGTACGGGAATTCCGCATGTCGCTCGCCTCCTCGTCATTTTCTCATCTCAAGCTCGACCGGATGAGCCGCTCGTTCGGCAATTTCAACGCCTTGAACGGTATCGACCTGACCATCGAGAAGGGTGAGTTCATCGCGCTTCTCGGCCCGTCGGGCTGCGGAAAATCGACCGCGCTGAACTGTATCGCGGGCCTTCTGGGCACCACGGGCGGCGGTATCTGGATCGACGACCGACGCATCGACCAGTTGAAACCCGAAGATCGCGGCTTTGGCATGGTGTTCCAGAACTATGCGCTGTTTCCGCATATGACCGTGCTGGACAACGTGGGTTTCGGCCTGAAGATGCGAGGTGTGGCCAGGGACGAAATCCGCCGCCGGTCCGAGGCGGCGCTGGCGCTGGTGCGTCTGCAAGGACAGGGCGACAAGCTGCCGGGCCAGCTTTCGGGCGGCCAGCAGCAGCGCGTCGCCATCGCGCGGGCCATCGTGATCGAGCCGCCGCTGGTCCTGATGGACGAACCGCTGTCTAACCTGGATGCCAAGTTGCGGCTGGAGATGCGGGCCGAAATCCGCCGGATCCACAACCAGTTGGGCGCGACGACGATCTATGTGACCCACGATCAGGACGAGGCGCTGTCACTGGCCGACCGGATTGTGGTGATGCGCGAAGGCACCGTGCGTCAGGTGGGCGCCCCGCACGAGCTTTATGAAAGCCCGGCCTATCTGGACGTGGCCGAATTCATGGGATTTCGCAATCGTTTGACAGGCCGCGTGGTGGCGACCGAAGGCGGCATGGTCACGGTCGAGGCCGCCGGCGCCCGTTTGACGGGGCGTGCCATGGGTGCGCTGGCCATCGGCGATACCGCGACGCTGGCCGCAAGGGGCGATGATGTCACCGAAAGCGAAGGCACCGGCAATGCGGTCGGCGCGGTGGCCGAAACCATCGAATACCGGGGCCGCGAATTCGTGGGCGCCGCACGCGCGCAGGACGGGACCGAGCTGATCTTTCACGCCACCCGTCCGGTCCAGCCCGGTGCCCGCATCACGCTTGGCGTCGATGCAGACCGCGCGCTCGTCTATGGCGCAGGGCGGGGGTAAGGCATGGCCCGGACCGACACCCATATCCCCTACGACGGCCCCGGCCTGCGCCAGCGCCTTGCCAACAAGGGCATCGACGGCGTGACGCTGATGATCCTGCCGGCGCTGCTGTTCGTCATCGGGGTCTTCATCTATCCGTTCATCTACGGGTTGCTGCTGTCGTTCAGTCCGCTGGAAGGGGGCGATGCGCTTGCGAACTATCGCACGTTCTTTTCCGACCCGTTCCTTTACAAGACCATCGCGGCCACGCTGCGGCTGGCGGTTCCCGTGACCATCCTCAGCGTGGTCATGGCGGTTCCCATCGCGCTGCGGGTGCGGCTGATGCACCGGCAGCGGCTGTTGACCACCATTCTGGTCCTGCCCATCACGCTGGGCACGGTGCTGGTGGCCGAAGGTCTGCTGAACTACCTTGGCCCGCAGGGCTGGTTCTCGCGGACGCTGATGTCCATCGGCATCATCGACGCGCCGCTGAAGCTGACCAACAATTACTGGGGCGTCTTTGCCTCGCTGATGATCACGGTCTTTCCCTTCACCTTCCTGCTGACGCTGTCCTATGTAACGGGCATCGACCCTGCGCTGGAGCGCGCGGCCGCAACCCATGGTGCCAATGCCTGGCAGCGGTTCCGGCATGTGATGCTGCCGCTGCTGGTGCCGGGGCTGGTGGTCGCGGCCTGCCTGTCCTTCGTGCAGGCCTTTGCGGTCTTTCCCTCGGCCGTGCTGCTGGGCGCGCCTTCGGGGCCGACGCGGGTGATCTCGATCGCCGCATCGCAGGCCGCGGTCGAGCAATACGACTACTCGATGGCTTCGGCAATCGCGATGATCATGGCGGCGGTGCAGCTTCTGGTCGTGGCGCTGCTTCTGGGCCTGCGGTCGATGTTCTATCGCGGTTCGACCGCTGGCGGGAAAGGTTGATCAGATGATCCGTGACACATCTCCGTTTTCAAAACTGTGGATCGCCTTTGTCTGGCTGGTCACCGGGTTCTTCGTGCTGAACGTGCTGGTGGTGATCGCGGCGGTTGTGGTTTCGTCCTTCGGCACCCGCTGGCTGGGAACATGGCTGCCCGACGCCTTTACCACGCGCTGGTATGCCGCCGCCTGGGCAGAGTTCCAGCTGGATCAGGTGCTGCTGGTGACGTTTCAGGTCGTGGGGCTGGTGGTGGTGCTGTCGGGCCTGCTGGGGGTGACGGCTGCCTATGCGATGGCGCGGCGCGACTTTCCCGGCAAGAAGATCGTGATGCTGATCTTTCTACTGCCGCTTCTGGTGCCGCCGATCACATTCGGCATTCCGTTGGCGACGGTGCTGTATCAGGTGGGACTGGGCGGCACCTTCTGGGGTGTCGTGGTGGCGAACTTGGTGCCGACCGTACCCTTTGTCATTCTGGTGATGATCCCCTTCATCGAACAGATCGACCCCAAGGTCGAGGCGGCCGCACGGGTCTTTGGCGCCGGTACGTTCAAGCTGTTCCGCCATGTGTTGCTGCCAATGCTGATCCCCGGCATCCTTGCGGCGATGCTGCTGGTGCTGGTCCGCACCGTCGCGATGTTCGAGCTGACCTTCCTGACCGCCGGGCCGACCAGCCAAACGCTTGTCGTGTCGCTTTACTACTCGGTCTTTGCGGCGGGTGTGCGCTCGGTCCAGTCGATCGACGCCATGGCGGTGATCTACATGGTCACCTCGCTGGTCTGGCTGCTGATCGCGCTCCGCTTCGTCAACCCGACGCAGATCGTGGCGCGCTCGCGCCAGCCCTCGGCACATTGAACCTCCGGGGGGCGGATGACGCCCCCCCTTGGAAAGCTCTGGAATAACCCATGAAAATCACCGCCATCGAAACCGTCCAGCTTCCCCATCTGAACAACATCCTTTGGGTGAGGATCCACACCGACGAGGGCATCACGGGCCTTGGCGAAACCTTTCGCGGCGCGAATGCGGTGGCCACCTATATCCACAGCGAGGTCGCGTCTCAGCTGATCGGGCAGAACCCGCTGGAAATCGACCACATTTCCAAGCTGCTGCTGGAACCCTATGTCGGATTCCGGTCATCGGGCGTGGAAGTCCGCGCGGCGTCGGCCATCGACATCGCGCTTTGGGACATCTTTGGCAAGGTGGCGGGCCAGCCGGTGCATCAGATGCTGGGCGGGCTGTCACGCCCGTCGATCCGCACCTACAACACCTGCGCGGGCTATACCTACAACAAGGCGGGCAGCCGCCGTTACATCGGTGACAGCGATCAGGGCGCCGAAGGCCCCTATGAGGATCAGATCGCCTTTCACCGCGATGCGGGGGCCTTGGCCGAAAGCCTTTTGTCCGAAGGCATCACCGCAATGAAGATCTGGCCCTTCGATCCCTTTGCCGTGGCCAACGGCGGGAACTTCATCCACGCGACGGATCTGGACAAGGCGCTGCTTCCCTTCCGCCAGATCCGCGATGCGGTCGGCGACCGGATGGAGGTGATGGTCGAGCTGCATTCCATGTGGGATCTGACCGCCGCCCTGACGATTGCGCGGGGCTTGCGCCAGTTCAACCCGTTCTGGGCCGAAGATCCGATCAAGATGACCAACCCCGCCTCGCTGGCGACCTATGCGCAGAGGTCGGGCATTCCGGTCTGCGCCTCGGAAACGATGGCCACAAGGTCGCAGTTCCTTGACGTGCTGCGGGCCGAGGCGGCGGATTATGTGATGCTGGACATCTCGTGGTGCGGTGGGCTGTCCGAGGCGAAGAAGATCGCCACCATGGCCGAAACCTTCCAGCGCCCCGTTGCCCCGCATGACTGCACGGGGCCGGTGGTGTTCGCCGCATCCATCCACCTGTCGCTGAACGCGCCGAACGCGGTCTATCAGGAATCGGTGCGCGCCTATTACAGCAGTTGGTATCGCGATCTGGTCACGGTGATGCCGCGGATCGAGAACGGCGTCATCTACCCGTTCGAGGGGCCGGGCCTTGGGCTGGAGCTGTCGGATTTCGTGCTGAAGCACCCGGATGTGATCCGCCGCACCACGGATGCCCGGTGATGGATTTCACGCTGCTGGCCGACCTGAAAGGACAGCTTCTGGAAAGCCCGGTCTGGGATGCGGCGCGGGGCTGTCTGTTCCTGTGCGACATCGAGGGCGGTCTGATCCATCAGATTGCGCTGGATGGGCGCCAGATGGCGCGATGGCAGATGGGCGACAAGGTGGCCTCGCTGGGGTTGTGCGACAGCGGGTGGCTGATTGTCGCGCTGTCGCGTTCGGTGGTGGCCTTCGATCCCGAAACCGGTCGCCGGGAAACGGTCTGGGATGGGTTCGACGAACCCGCAACCTCGCGGCTGAACGATGGCAAGGTCGGGCCAGACGGGGCGTTCTGGGTCGGGTCGATGGACGGGCGCTCCGAACGGCAGCCGATCTCGCGGCTTTACCGGGTGACGGACAAGGGTGCGGCGGTGGTGATCGACGGCGGCATCGAAATCTCGAACGGTCTGGCGTGGAGCGCTGACGGAAAGCATATGTTCCTGTCGGACTCGCGCGGACCGTGGATCGACCTGTTCGACTTCGATCCGGTGCAGGGCGTGCCCACCAACCGCCGCCGCATCCGCGATCTGGACGAGGCAACCGGCCGCCCAGATGGCGGCGCCTGCGATGCCGACGGGTTCTATTGGAGCGCGGGGGTTTCCGCCGGCGTCATCAACCGCTTTTCGCCTGACGGCCGGCTTGAACGCCATGTGCCAGTGCCGGTGCCTGCGCCGACCATGCCCTGTTTCTGCGGGCCTGATCTGCGGAAGATGGCCGTGACCTCGCATCGGCTGGGCAATGACAACCCGCTGTCCGGCGGGCTGTTCGTGGCGTCCGCGCCGGTTACGGGTGCGCCGGTCGCGCGGATGAAAGGGGTTTAGGCCATGGCAAAGCTGCTGCTTCTGACGGGCGCGTCGGGCAATCTTGGCCGGTGGCTGGCCCCGGCGCTGGCGGCGCGGGGGTATCGGCTGCGCCTGTCCGACATCGCGCCCTTTCCCGATCCGCTGCCCGAGGGGGCCAGCTTCATCCCGGCGGATCTGGCCGACGGGCCTGCGGTCCGCGCGCTGGTCGAAGGCACCGATGCCATCCTTCATTTCGGCGGCATCAGCGTGGAAAAGCCCTGGGATCAGATCGTCGGCCCGAACCTGATCGGCGTAACCCATGTGTTCGAGGCCGCGCGCACGGCCCGGCAAAGGGTGATCTTTGCCAGCTCCAACCATGCCATCGGCTTTTATCCGCGAGGCGAGGATCTCGACACCACCGATCCTTTCCGCTGCGACGGCTATTACGGTCTGTCCAAAGCCTATGGCGAGCTGTTGGGCCGGATGATGTTCGACAAGCATGGGGTCGAAAGCGTGCATATCCGCATCGGCTCGGCCCTGCCTGCCCCCACCGAGGCGCGGCATCTGGCGACATGGCTGTCGCTGGACGATCTGCTGGCGGCGCTGATCGCGGCGGTCGAGGCGCCGGAAACCGGCTGTGCCGTGGTCTGGGGCGCTTCGGCCAATGCGGGCACATGGTGGCAGGGCGACGATGCCGCGCGCATCGGATTTGTCCGCCGCGACGATGCCGCCCGCTTTGCACCGCTGCCTGAATCGGGCGATGCGATCACCCGGCGCTATCAGGGTGGCGCCTTTGCCGCGCAGGACTATAGCCGCGGGCGCCCGGAATGATCGAACTTTCGTCCCACGGCTATCGCCTGCGCCTTGACCCCCGACACGGGGCCACGGTTACGGCGGCCGAATGGCGCGATCCAGACGGAAAATGGCTGGCGCTGCTTGAACCCCTGCCCGACCCGGCGGCGCGGTTGAAGGCGGGCTGTTTCGTCATGGCGCCCTTTGCCAACCGCATCGACGGCGGGCGGTTCGAGTTTGAAGACCGCCGGTTTACCCTGCCGATCAACCGCCCCTCCGATGGGATGGCGATCCACGGCTTTGCCCGCGACCGTTCGTGGCAGGTCAAGGCGAAGGGCGACGCCTCCGCCACCCTGACGCTGGATTTCGCCGAAGCGGGCATCCCATGGGCCTTTGCCCTGCGCCAGCAGGTGACGCTTGGCGCCCATGGCATCCACATCGGCTTGCAGATCACCAACCAGGGCGAGACGACCATGCCCTTCGGCCTTGGCCTGCATCCCTGGTTCCCCAAGCGGCCGGGCACGCATCTGACCTTTTCCGCCGCTGGTATCCATACCCGCGATGCCCGCGGCCTGCCCTTGCCCGACATCGCGCCGGTTCCCGCCCTGACGGCCGCCGATGCCCGCCCCCTGGACGGATTGCCATGGCTCGACGGCAGCTTTTCCGGGTGGACGCCGCGCACCGCCCTGGTCCGCTGGCCGGGGCAGGGGGCCGAGCTGGCACTTTTCGCCGAAGGCGCGCTGCGCCATCTGCATGTCTATATCCCTGACGACCGCGCCGTCTTTTGCGCCGAGCCTGTCAGCCACCTGCCCGATGCGGTGAACCGTCCCGATCTGGGGCCAGAGGCGCAGATGACGCCCCTCGCCCCCGGAGAAAGCCTTTCCGGTGCCCTGCGTCTGATCGCCCGCGCCACCCCCGTCCAGCCAGAGGTGTCCCCATGACCCGCAAGACCCATGAACAGCTTCGCTCCTCGCGCTGGTTCGCGCCGGACGACCAGCGATCTTCGGGGCATCGGTCGCGCACGATGCAGATGGGCTATGACCCCCAGGACTGGGAGGGCAAGCCCGTTATTGCCATCATCAACACATGGTCCGACGCCCAGCCCTGCCACATGCATTTCAAGGACCGGGTGGAATGGGTGAAACGCGGCGTCTTGCAGGCGGGCGGCTTTCCGATCGAGCTGCCCGCGCTGTCGCTGTCGGAAAGCTGGGTGAAACCCACAACGATGCTCTACCGCAACCTTCTGGCGATGGAGACGGAGGAACTGCTGCGCAGCCATCCCGTCGATGGCGCGGTGCTGATGGGAGGCTGCGACAAGACCACGCCCGCGCTGGTGATGGGGGCGATCTCGGTCGGGCTGCCATTCGTCTTTCTTCCCGCCGGGCCGATGCTGCGGGGGAATTACGCGGGCAAATACCTCGGATCGGGCACCGACATGTTCAAATACTGGGACGAACGCCGCGCGGGCACCATCACCCGCGAACAGTGGCAGGGGATGGAGGCGGGGATCGCCCGCAGCTATGGCCACTGCATGACCATGGGCACCGCCAGCACCATGACCGCGATTGCCGAGGGGATGGGGCTGTGCCTGCCCGGCGCATCCTCGATCCCCGCGCCCGATGCCAACCATCAGCGCATGTCCACTCAATGCGGCCGCCGCGCGGTCGAAATGGTGTGGGAGGATCTGACCCCCGCCCGGATCATCACCGAAAAGGCGGTCGAGAACGCGGTGATCGTCGCCATGGCGACCGGCTGTTCCACCAATGCCATCATCCACCTGATCGCCATGGCGCGGCGGGCAGGCATTCCGCTGGAGCTGGACGACCTTGACCGGATCGGCCGCACGACGCCGGTGATCGCCAATATCCGCCCCTCGGGCAAGGATTACCTGATGGAGGATTTCTTCTATGCAGGCGGCATCCGCGCCCTGATGCGGCAATTGGGCGACAAGCTGCACCCCGAGCCGATCACTGTCACCGGCCGCCCGCTGGTCGAGGGGCTGGAAGATGCGCCGATCTGGAACGACGACGTGATCCGCCCGCTGTCGAACCCGGTCTATCACGAAGGCTCTCTGGCGGTGCTGAAGGGCAATCTCTGCCCCGATGGCGCGGTGATCAAGCCCGCGGCCTGCGATCCCAAGTTTCACCGCCATACCGGACCGGCGCTGGTGGCCGACAGCTACCCCGAGCTGAAGAAGATCATCGACGATCCCGATTACCCGATGACGCCCGACACGGTGCTGGTCTTGCGCAATGCCGGGCCGCAGGGCGGGCCGGGGATGCCGGAATGGGGGATGATCCCCATGCCCAAGGCGCTGTTGAAGCTGGGCCTGCGCGACATGGTGCGCCTGTCGGATGCGCGGATGTCGGGCACCAGTTTCGGCGCCTGCGTGCTGCATGTGGCGCCCGAAAGCTGGATCGGCGGGCCGCTGGCCTTGTTGAAAACCGGCGACATGGTGGAGCTGGACATCCCCGCCCGCAGCCTGAACATGCTGGTCGCCCCGGACGAGTTGGCCCGCCGCCGCGCCGCATGGGTGCCGCCCGAGCCGAAATACGAACGCGGCTATGGCCTGATGTTCAGCAAGCATATCGAGCAGGCCGACAAGGGCTGCGATTTCGATTTCCTGAAAACTGACTTCGGCCGTCCGGTGGACGAGCCGGTCATCTACTGAGGGCCGCGCGATGAGCGATTACATCCTGTCCGAAGAAACCCGCGCCAAGCTGAAAAAAGTCTCGACCGCCTCGGTCGCCACGGCCCTGTTCAAGCGCGGGCTCAGGACGCAGTTCATCCAGGGGGTCAGCCCCGTCGCCTGGAAAGGCGAGGTGATGGTGGGTCAGGCCTTTACCCTGCGCTATATTCCGGCGCGCGAAGATCGCAACCCGATCACCGTTTTCCGCAACCCCGACCATCCGCAGCGCGTGGCGATGGAAACCTGCCCGCCCGGCTGGGTGCTGGTGATGGATGCGCGCAAGGATGCGCGGGCGGCGACCGCCGGCTCGATCCTGATCACGCGGCTGGCGCTGCGCGGCGCGGCAGGCGTGGTGTCGGACGGCGGCTTTCGCGATGCGGCAGGGATCGGCGCGCTGGACATGCCCGCCTATTGCGCCAAGGCGTCCGCCCCGACGAACCTTACCCTGCACGAAGCGCTGGACATCAATGTTCCCATCGCCTGCGGCGACGCGCCGGTGTTTCCGGGCGATGTCATTCTGGGCGACGGCGACGGTGTCATGGTCATTCCGGCCCATCTCGCCGACGAGATCGCCGATGAATGCACCGACATGGAGATCTTTGAGGAATTCGTTCTGCAAGAGGTGCAGGCGGGCGCGGCGGTCATCGGCCTTTACCCCCCCACGCACGAGGAGAGCCAGCGCAAGTTCGAAGCGTGGCGCAAGAAAACCGGACACTGACCTTTCGACGCGGAGCGACAGCCCGCTCAACCCGCCCGAACGCGCAGCAGATCCTGCACCACGGTCATCAACCTTTCCGTATGGAATGGCTTTCGTACCACCGGAATATGGCGGAAGTTGAGCGCGCGGCACTCGGGCACTGCGAGATCGCCTCTCGGGCCAATACACCTTGGGGGCCGTCGCAAGGCGCAACGATCTATGGTGAAGACGTGTTCTGCCACTCCACCGCGGGGCATGGAGAGTTCCAACTTGCACCAGAGCAGAATGCCCGCGTGCATCCATCGCTGCTATCCTCCTCGGGGTTCTACGAGGAAGATGCCGAATGGGCGGTGGTTGCGCAGGCTTTGCCGGATCTCTTCACGGGTTATGAACGCCAGTTGGCCGATGAGACGCTGCGCAATCACTGGCAGGAGGCCCGGGCGTTGTTGCAGAAGTGCCCAGCGCGCAGGACTCACACGAGGAATCCATGGGTCTAATGGCCAAGGATGACGTGTCCTTATCTCAAGGCGCACCGCAGGCAGGGTAGTTTGGTCTTCAGTTTAGATGCGAGCATAACCTTCATCAATCGCAATGGGTTGAGATGGTGTGACGCGCCTCGAGAGTATGGCCCTCCCAAGACCCTCCAAAATCGCCGGAAGCGGTGGGCGACATGTGCGTCTTCGCCCGGATGATGGAGGGGCTGAACTCAGGGCTTGCGACATGGCCCATCCGTCTCGCTCTTGCGGAAGTTCGCCTGATGCTGGTCAGGCCCCCGCAGTCTTCCGGAAGCATCTTCGGAGGGAGGGGGGCGGTCCGGCCGGAGACACGCTTCGGGCGAAGGTTATTAAAGGAAGCGGGCTCTTGCAACGATGGCCAGCCGCAGGCTGAAGGTTTTCGCTGCTCGCTAGCCCGGGCCTGCCGGGCATCGGGGC
>APMI01005091.1_pt1 | contig 22290 bp, 15 predicted proteins | sample 667938 | NCBI WGS metagenome assembly APMI01 (sample SAMN01084076, study PRJNA167559) | wastewater metagenome | biome: Wastewater | place: Denmark: Ejby Moelle, Odense | collected 2011-11-28
ACTTCTTCATGGCTCTATCTTCTCAAGAGTTAGAGCCTCCATCAAACCCGGGGCGATTCAGGGCCGACAAGTGCCGAAGCCTTGAGCTTGGCCCGCGCCTGCGAGATTGCGCCCTTGGTGACGGCGCTCATGGTGCCGCCGGAGAGATCGTCGAGCAGTCGCTGCAGCGACTGGCGCATCGAGCTCTGGAAGTTCAACAACAGCCAGCTCACCACGGTCGCGAAGGGCAGCGCTCGATGCCGGGTGAAGTCCTGCGCACGTTGGCGATGGGCATCGATGAACTCGGGGTCAGTGAGCGAGCGGCGCAGCAGGTCAGTCAAGCTGGCATAGAACTTGCACGGTCATATTCATTGTTTATCATTTATTATCAATACTTTAGATGCACAATTATACCACTCTGCACGAGACACCGGCCGTGCTGGGTTGGTCCGTGGGCTAAACTAAACGGCATTGGCTCGCACCCGGACATCATCCGCTTCTAAAACGAGTGGATGAAGGAGCAGGTAAGCGGCACTTTAGGGTGTTGTTTTGAGTTGGTGTGTTAATCAACGATGCAACAAGTAAGAGAGCTATGTCTGTGATGAATTTGTATATTGCGCTTGACCTGAGTAACCGCTGGATGAATCAGGCGATTGCCGATCTTCAGCGCCGCCATCAGGAATTCAAAAACTTGTGTAACGGTCGCGACGGGGCGGAAGTATTGTATGAGTTGCTTTTTCCAAACAACATGCCAATCAGTGGCTATGTTTCCAATCGGCAGCGAGATAAGCAGAATCCACGATACGCACAGATGGCGATTCGAGTTAGTGCAGCTGGGAGGGATTGGCCCTTTCGGGAGGGATGTACCTTCATCGCTACGGGAAGCTGGCCGACCGAATCATCTTCGCCACTCTTCCTAATCAACGGGTTTATCGAGACTGCCGACCTGCCTGCGCGCTCTTTCGAACGTGAATTCACTGCATTTGCCGTGCATGACAGCTTGCAATCCGTGCCGGGCCAGCAGCGCATTCAGCGCGTCAATAACCTGCTCACGCCGCAATTGCTGGCCGACTTGCCACCAATCACTCAGCAAACCGAAAAGCAGTTGACTGAGTGGTCTGAATTTCTTCGATGGAAAGAAAGCCTCATCCGCCACAAGGCTTGCGGGTTGCGCTATATCAGCCGTGAATGGCGTGACGAACAGTTGGTTTTTTCCTTGGTCTCGCAGAGCGCACAGACCATGCAAAAGGACCGCAAGGCATTGGGGCGGGATGATTTGGTGGCGTTTCAGACTGGCCAATCCAAAGATCCGTGGGTGTTCGGATTACCTGAAAGGGAGGAACGTCGCCTTCCTCGGTTAGGGCGGGCTGGCAAACTCTTGGAGCTTGCATCGTTTCCGAAAGATAGACAATTACCCAAGGGCGAAAACTTGCCGGAATGTCCTTGGTCTGCCCCGGTGTTTGCCGAAATGGCCGTCTCGTTGACCAGAGATGACAAGAACGATCTCGCTAATACCGAGGAGCCAGATGCCTTGCGCGAGCGCATTCTGAACCAAATTCCGGAGTCTGGTTTTTTGTCCATTTCAACCGCAGGCGACATGAGCCTGATCAAACGCCATCAACAGGCGCTGCGGCAGCTGCAGGAGCAAGGTGGTTATGCGCCATACCTGACTGATTATCTGTTCGAGGCTGCGCAGGTCTCCGTGCTTCAGCGTCTGGAGCCAGTGACGCAGTGGGCTAATGACAAGCTTAACCCTGCCCAGAAAGAAGCCGTGGTCAAGATTCTTTCTGCGCCAGACTTGTGCTTGGTACAAGGGCCGCCAGGCACTGGCAAGACCACCGTGATTGCGGAGGCCATCGTTCAACTGGCTCGGCGAGGGCAACGGGTGTTGCTCGCATCGCAGGCGCATACCGCCGTAGACAACGCACTGGACAGGCTGAGTCATGACGGTTCCTTGCGCGTAGTGCGTTTGGCACGGAACGAACGCAAAGTGACCGAAGATGGCGCTGCCTTCGCGGGGCAGGCATCCTTGCAGCGTTACTACAAGGCTTTGGCAGCACAAACAGAAGATCGCCTCACAGTGTGGAAGCGTGTTGACGAAGACTTGCGTCTCCTGCTGGCGTGGAATGACCGCGCAGCTTTTGTGTTGCACGACGAGAAAGAGTTAAATGCCAAACGCGGGCAACTTGAAATGGATTTGGAATCAGCTCGCAGTCAGACAACGCAGGCACAGCAGGTGTATGACGCTGCTTGCGCGATGCTGGATGAAGACAAGGCCAAACGTCTGCGCCTGCAAAGCGTTCAGGTCTTCCTGCGCGGTGAAGCAGAAACTCTGCACGGCGACTTGCGGGATGTGGAGATGCCAGCCAGAAAGTTGGCGCAAGGCCTTGCCTCTTGCGAGGCGGCAGGCTTGCTTGTGAAATTTTCTATGGATGATTGGCTGGCTCACGCAGGCAGTCGGGGCGGGATGCTAGCGCATATGCTGGCCGTGTGGCGGCGTTTCACGCATGTGCGAGAAGCCATTGCTGCGGATATTCGCCGCCTGCGTGAAGCAGCGGACGGCCCCATTCAGGATGCATGCACCCGGCTACGCATTGAATCGCTCCGAAACGAGGTTAGCGCCTTGATGGAGCAGATGGAGAAGGACGACGCTTACGTAGGAGCTTGGAGAGCTAAGCGCAATGAGCTCAAAGAGTTGGAACAGGCTGGAGTTGGCTTGGAACTCAGCCGTTATGACGGCCTATTTCGCCAAGCTTCTGAATGGTGCGCCCCGATTAAAAACGCTACTCAACTGGCTAACGACATAGATGCGAGCCTGCGTGCGCTGGAGAGTATGCAGCCGGTCATCGAACAGGCCACGGAAAGCCTAAACCAATCCTTGCAGACACAGTTGGTGCAGCCCGTGCCTGAAGCACCGAACAATGGCCTTGTGCAGGCCGCACGGAACCAGGAACGCAGCGCTCAAAGCAAGCTGGACAACTGGGACGAGCAGCGCAGACAGCATGAGCAGAAGGTTAAGTCCCTGTTGCAGGATGATGCCATCACGCAGGGCAACCGCTTGCCGACAGAACCTGCCGCAACTTTGTCACAGCGCATCGGAAGCGTAAACCAAGTCATTAAGGCATTGGAACAACGCCAGGCTACCCAACAATATGAACGCCAGACATGGGGGCTGTTACTGGAAGATTGGATGCGAGATTTGAGCCGTAGCAATGCTGGACAGGAAGACTGGCAGAACCTGGGCGCGGTTTTTCTGGCAAGCTGCAATGTAGTGGCCATTACCTGCAACGAAAACGAGCGCACGCTCGACGAAGCCGGGCAGACGAGTTTTGATGTCGCAATCATTGATGAGGTGAGCAAGGCTACGCCGCTGGAATTGCTGATGCCCTTGATGCGTGCGCGTCGCGCTGTGCTGGTCGGCGACCACCGTCAGTTGCCTCCGCTGTTTCAGGAAGGCGACGAAGCTCGTAGCTTCATGGATGAAGTAGAGGAAAACGAAGCCAACGCTGAGGAGAACGGAACAGGCAATGTTGCAGAAGCGCAAACTTTGCTGACCCGCGACAACTTGCGCCGCTTCGAGAAGATGGTCACAGCCTCGTTGTTCAAGTCACATTTCGAGATGGCGGACGATTCCAACCGTGCACGACTCAATGTGCAGTTCCGCATGCATCCGCAAATCATGGCGATGGTGAACCATTTTTACGAAGGACAGTTGGAATGCGGCCTCATTCGGCCTGATGATGACCCAGACCCAAAGCTTCGTCGTGTTCACGGACTGACATTGAAGAATGTTGACGGTGGCTCAGCTTTACTCACTCCGGGTGACCACGCGTTGTGGGTGGACACAACCTACAACCTGCACAACCAGATTCATCGTGAGGACATGGACGGCAACCAGCCACGGCGCACCAATAAGCTGGAAGCGGAGTTGATTGCCGAAACGCTAGAGCAAATCGAACGGCAATCTGCTGCGCAAGGCTACTCCCGGTCAAACAAACGTAAAGTCGGCGTAGTGTCTTTTTATGCCAACCAGTGTCAAGAAATTGACGAAGCCATCCGACGTCGCCGTCAACAGAGTGGCAAAGCTCGATTTGAATATCTTGATGTCGAAGTCAATACCGTGATTCGCTATCAGGGTAAAGAAAAGTCCATCGTGCTGGTCAGCATGGTGCGCCATGATGGATACGATCCGTTGCGTTCAGGCAATCAGCCCCGACGTCGTTCCAGCAAGGCCAATGTCGCTCGGTTTGAATTTATTAATGTGGCGTTTTCGCGTGCCCAGGAGCTGCTGATCGTCTTTGGTGCGAAAAGTATGTATGCATCTTACGAGGTGGACTTGCCGCGCATGGACAGCGCAGGCAGCGTGAAGCGAACTGTTTATAAAGACATCCTAGATCAACTGGAGCGCGATGCACGGCTGGTTCCGGCAAGGCAATTGATGTCGCCTGACATGCTACCCCAACAGCAACAACAGCGTGACAGGTCCAGTGCTCCGACTCATCGGACGGCTGCGCCCAAAAACGACAAGTACGGTAGCCGGGGAGGCCGCGCATGAAGCTAGCAGAAATTTCCGTTCCCTTGCCCTTGTATCGCATCGAATCCGATGTGACCTATCACACCGAGCGCAAGCCCACGGTATTCGAAGGGATGGTGTTGCGACTGTGTGATCCTGGACTCCATTTGCCCGACAAACAGAACTTGTCTTTGCTGGGCGTTTTCCGCGATCAATTGGGTGCAGGTGATGTGCGTGAACTGCTGGAAGGCTGCGTATCTGAACTTTCCGCTTTGGGAGCGCTGCCCAAGCGTTATGCTCAGGATAGGCTTGAGGCACCTTTAACTGAGCTTGAATTGACTGCCGATGGCTTGCAATTCTTTCGTAGCGACAGCCTGCCGGTGCGCTCACGCACGGTTAAGGTCTGGCACCGCTATGACCCCATCAGCGACGAGATTAAGCCCACAAAAAATGACGGAGCGCGTCTCAGCCAAAGTGATTTCAGTCGCGACAGTGTCGCTGATCAGGCGTTAAGGCCGCAAAATCCGCTGCCGCAGGTTGAACGCGCCATAGCGCAGGAAACGTATGACTGGAAAACCCCTGCGACAGTTATAGACCGCATCGCGCCCCTGGTGCAGCCAGCGGGATGGGGAGAGCGCCGACTCGAGATCTCGTGCAACGAGGATGGCGCACTGTCTGCGAGCGCTCCGCGTGATGCAGCGTTGCAGCGTTGGCTGGAGCAAGCGCAGCCCGAACTGGTATGGGAAATTTTGCTTGCTGATGCTCTGAAAAGCGAGCCAGATTCCTTGCTGCCCATCGTTGACTCTTCTGTTTTACGAGATGCCCGCACTGCCCGCCCCATTGCCGCAACTAAAGGGGGTACAGCCAGGGCGCGGTTCTGTATCGTTGCGCAAGGGGTTGCAGCAGCGGATGCAACAACACCCACTATCGTTTTATCGTCTGAAGTGAACGCACCAGAACTGGTTGCCAATGGCAAACAACCGACCGTGTTCACACTGCTCGTGCCCACCCCTGCAGGAATTACGACGGGATTTCGTAGCTTGTCTTTGCCGCAGATCGACGGAGCGAGCGTTCAAGTAGAAGTAGCCGGTAACTTCCGCCTCTATTGGGCCGGGCAGCCGCGCCTGTGTGGCTTGGCGGCAACATTGAACGACCAGGCCTCGAAAGCACTTTGGGCCAAGCTGCACAGAGATTTAGAGGGGGCTTGCGAGCACTCCGATGATCCACGCATTGCATTTATGCCTCTTGTATGGATGGATGTCGATGCGCTTGGCAAAAAGGTGTGGCAGTGGCTTGCCACGCGTGCCGAACAGCCTCTGGACGATCTGATGGCGCTGATCGAACCCGCTACACAAGCAATTGGATTGTGGCGGCCTGATAGGAAAGACTGGAAATCTGCTTGGGAAGAATCTCTGTCGAAAACTATTGATGAGTCGTTGAGACATACGCCCAATCAGCTTGATCCTGAAGGTATCGTTTCTCTAGTAATCCAGATAGCTCAGGTCTTATCTGTCGACAAGGCAGCCTCGCTGCAAGCTGCGCTGCTGCGTCATGCGGCCCCCATTTGCGCCTTGGACTCATTGGCAAAGTTGCGATCTGCTTTGCCTTCATCCACTGAAATTCCAGAAGAATTGCTTTCCAGCGTATTGCGGCAAGTGTGGCTGGAGCACGCATTGCAGCGCAAAGAGTTGAAGCTGTATGGCCCACACGCCATACAGCAACCAATGCAAGTTATTGAGAATGCCGTCCAGGATATTTACCGGAGTATTGGCGACCAGGCGTTGAAAGCCGCGGTTAATGGCCAAATGGATGTACGTACCCTGACCCCAGGTGCATTGAATGCCGTGCGCGCTTGGCGCAAAGCAGCTGAGCATTTCCACGCTTTAAATACATCATCGCCCCTCTGGGATGCGTTGAATAAAGCAGTGGAAAGCTGGAATCTTCTGGCGCAGGACAAGCTGGCCCCGGTTGAGATTGGGCACCGCGTTGTAGTGTTCGACACCAGTGCTCTGATGGAAAGCCCTGAGCTTTTACAGGATCTTCCTTCCGACGATATTCCGGTTGTCTCCCATCGGGTCCTAAGCGAATTGGATGGCTTGAAGACCAGTGAGGATGATTCTCGCGCGGTCAAGGCGCGGGCAGCCATTCGCCAGTTGGATGCGACCTCATCTCGCATCCGCCATGAAACAGAATACACGGGCCTGCTGCCCGCAGAGTGGGATGCCAAGCAGCCCGACCATGCAATTCTTTCAACTGCGTTGTTCTTCCGGCTGAATGAAGTTTTGTTTGTAAGTAATGACATAAACCTACGCAACAAAGCGCAGTCGATTGGCATTAACACACAAGACTCCAAGTTATATGCAATTTCGCGACTTGTACCGGCTGCTTCGTCAAGTATGCAGCCACGGAAGCAAGACAATAGAAAAAACAAAAGGAAATGAAACCATGAGTCGGGCAGACGAATATCGCTACCAAATTCAACGGCAACGTAAGCAAGAGCTTGATCGACAGCGTGTGCGCGAAACAACGCGTCCGTTCCTTGAGCGCTACCGCAGCATAGTGAATGATGTCATCGGTCAAGGACTAGATGCCGTAGTTCCGAAAGAGTTTCGTGAGTTGAGCATCGCTCTTGACCGAATGGAGACTTTGTTGGACTCCGACCCGTTTGCTGCCAGAGATATGAGCAGTTCCCTAGGTGGACGATTTCACGGATTACCAAGATTTGCTCGTGAGCAGCGCCGTTCCCGTCAAGATGCGGAGCTAGCCGCCGCCGAAGCATTCCGCAAAGCGCAGCAAGCTGAGGCCGAACGACAGTTTCAGATGAGGGCAGAACTTGAGGCAGCATGGCGCGAGGGCTTGAGCGGCTGGAGCACGCCTGTCGCAATCAACGCAGCGTTTGCTGAGTTGCAGCAATTGCGAGCGCGACTACTTGGTGATGCCGCCAGTAACATGACCCCGGCGCAAATTTCAGCCTCCTTGCGCGAAGTTCGGCTGCGGTATGAAGGGGATGCTGAACGTCAGTTGCTGGAAATGAAAAATCATGCACAGCGTGAAGCCGTTACCGATGTACTTACGCTGCAAAGAGAGCAGTTGGAGCAGGAAGCGAAAAAGAACGGCGGCGAGCGCGCCGCCAAGTTGTGCGAGGCGTTGGCTCATGCGACAGGACTTGCTCCTGAAGATCAGGCTGAAGCCTTGAAGCAACTGGCGCAAGAGCAGGATGAAGCTGCCGTAGACGAAAGCCAGCGTCGTGAAGTTGTGCGGGCGGTTTATCTGTCACTGCAACAAGCTGGCTTTGTCGTGGATGGCCCCGAGCATCTCACATCACAAGGGCAAGACGAAGTGCTGATTCGCGCCCGTCGTCCTGCTGGTGCGCAAGCAGATTTTCGCGTCAACCTGAGCGGGCACCTCAGCTACAAATTTCATCAATACAAAGGCAAAACGTGCGAGAAAGATGTCGCCCCCGTCATGGCAACGCTGCAAGATGCTTACGGGATTAGTCTGAGCGACAAGCGCGTGATTTGGGTCAATCCCGATGATCAGGATCAGTATGCTCGCCCTTACCCTGATGCCACACAGGAGAGAAGCAAATGAGTTCAGCTTTGTTGACTTGGCAGGAAGACTTTCGCCGCGAATGCGGCATACGGCGCGGGTTGATATTGCATGGCAACACGGGTGATTTGACATCTGATCCCGAAGCGCCAGGGCAATGGATTGCTTTGCCGACCGCGTTGATGAACCTGCTCCGTCAGCGAGGGTATCAGCACGTAGTTTTCTGGAACCGCGTCAACGGTGTCAGTGGCGTTGATGCGAGGACCTGGGGGGAATTGCAAAGCTCCGTTACACCACATGCAGTGAGAGACAGCACGTCCGAGGGAAGCGCCTATGATATGGGCGAATTGCCGCCTACATCGGTTCCGAGCCCCGCATCCAGCGGCATTTCGGCAAGCGCGGATGACTTGCTGGCTGTTGCTGCGCAATGGCTGCGACAACCGCGCGCCGAAAAGCCAGTCGCTTTTGTGCTGGACTGGACGCAATACTTGTTTGGTAGCGTCAACTCGCTGAGTGAGAACGAGCGCGGCTGGCTGCTGCGTCTGGGGCAGGCGACTCGTGATGCCGCCGTGGTTCGCAATGCTGAAAGCATTGGCCAACCTCAATCACTGCTGGTGCTGCTGTGCGGAGGCTTGAATGTGTTGCCACCATCGCTCTATCTGAATAATCCCCTATTTAGGGAAATAGCAATTCCCTTGCCGACAAGGCAGATTCGCGAGTCTGCAGTACTGGGTTTGAAAGAAGTGTTTCGGTTGCAGCCCCCATTGCAGCAAGGAGGGCGTGAGTTGGCTGACTTCGTGGACGGTTTGGAAGGCCAGAGTATCCGCGACATTCACAATCTCGCACGACTTTCACGACAGGAGACTGAAGTCTCAGGTGCCTTGTCTTTGCTCAATCTTTATCGTCACGGACGCAGACACAGTCCTTGGGAACAACTGGATCACAAAAAACTTCAGACCATTGTCGAAACCCTGGGGCGTCGGGTCAAAGGTCAAGGGGAAGCCATTGAATCGGTACGGCGCATCCTCGTGCGTGCCTTCACGGGACTATCGGGGCTTCAACACTCGTACAGGCAGCGCACTCCCAAGGGCGTGTTGTTTTTTGTTGGCCCAACTGGTGTCGGTAAAACTGAACTGGCAAAGTCCATTGCCGAATTCCTCTTTGGCGACGAAGAAGCCTGTCTTCGCTTCGACATGTCAGAGTTTAATCACGAACATGCCGATCAGAGGTTGGTGGGCGCACCTCCAGGATATGTGGGTTACGAAGCTGGCGGACAGTTGACCAATGCGGTCAAACAAAGGCCATTTTCCCTGTTGCTGTTTGACGAAATCGAGAAGGCGCACCCGCGCATTCTCGACAAGTTCTTACAGATTCTTGAAGATGGACGCTTGACGGATGGCAAGGGTGAAACGGTGTTGTTTTCAGATACCGTCATCGTATTCACTTCAAATATTGGTGCAGCCGAGGTCAGTTATGAAAGCCAGGATGTGCGTAGTGAATTCATCCAAAAGGTGCGGCAGCACTTCGTGCACGAGCTAAAGCGCCCAGAATTGTTGGGGCGAATCGGTGAGGCTAACATCATTCCATTCAACTTTATGCGTGATGATGGCTTCTTGATTGACATCGCTCGTGCCAAACTGGAGCCCCTTCGCAAGGGGCTGAAGGACAAATGGGGGGTTTCGGACTTGAGATTGATTAAGGAGGCCGAGATACTGGCCTTGCTAGTTAGGGATGTGGATCGCGGAACAGGTGGACGCGGCGTCCCCAATGCGCTGACCAATAGCCTGATTGATCCATTGGCCGATTTTCTGTTTGAACAAATGGCATCTCCAGATCAGATCCGGGGTAAGGCAATGGAAGTTCATATTGCCGGAGGCAAATTGCTATTCGAGTTGGAGTGACATTGTGCATTGGCTGAACTTGGCATCTCGCCTTCCTTGCACAGAAGCCGAAGGGCCAGGGCGCAGAGCTGCATTGTGGGCTCAAGGTTGCAATAAACGTTGCCGTGGCTGTTGCAATCCGGCATATCTGCAACTGGCTGAGCGTGAGCTTGTTTCGGCATCATCGGTTCTCGACTGGCTGGAAAATGCGCATCATGCGCATGATCTTGAAGGGATAACTTTTCTTGGTGGCGAGCCCATGTTGCAAGCACAAGGTTTGGCTGTAGTTGCACAAGGAGCCCAGTCACTGGGACTGTCGGTGATGGTATTTAGTGGATACACAAAAGCTGAGCTTGAAGTGCTGCAGTTGCCTGGCAGTGTTCAGTTACTTCAATATACGGATGTGTTGGTGGATGGCCCGTATGACGCGAATTTGCCCGAGCATAGTCGCCGTTGGGCGGGTTCTACGAATCAACAATTCCATTACCTGACAGCGCGTTACGACGATCGAATTGAAATTGATGGTGAAGTTGAACGTGTGCTTGAAGTTCGTCTGAGAACTGATGGCTCGATGTTTATAAATGGATGGCCAGAAAAAGTATTGCGCTGAAGGATTTGGCGCTGACAGACGGTATTGGTTCGCATGGATTTCATCCGTCATCGCAACCATTTAGAAATTGTTTACAACAAAAACCTATGCATTGGCGCAAGGTTGGATTGAGGCTTTTAATGCATCTTCAGGGGCACCTCCTATACATCGACATTACACAAATATGCGGGATCGGCTGTGCCTTCTGTATGTACGCCGACAAGCACAAAGCGGGCATTAGCATGGAGCTATCAACGTTGGCGCGGGAAAACCTTGCCAGGTTGATCAATGCCTCGGAGGTCAAGCGCATCTCCATCAGTGGTGAAGGCGAGCCACTCAACAACGCCAAAGTGTTCCACGAGATTCTCGGGTTGTCCGAAGGTGGCAAGTGCTTCGAATTCATCACCAGTGGGTTCTATCCACATGACAAGATGGAGGAGTTCTACGACACGACAAACCGGATTGTCTTGGCCAATGGCGACACCTGCAACATCCGCCTCAGTGCAGACAGCCATCATATCGAGAAGGTCAAATGGCGGGCCCATGGTTTCAGCTTGGACTTCCTGCGGCGTCGGAGACCGTCTGGGCTGAGTTTCTCGTTCCGCTCAATCGATACCGATCGCGATTTCACTCGCGAGTACCTAAAGTCAGAACTGGCCTGCTGGGGGCTTGAGGCAGCCATCGAGCCGTGCAGCGTGCTGGAAGATGCACTGGTCGCGGGCGGCGAGTGCTTCGGCATCGACTACAAGAACCTCGTTCACCCTGCTCCAGGAACCGCCCCCGGCTATCTGGATATGCTGGGCTACATCGAGGCGATCGAGTCAAAGGTCAACAAGCCCTTCACCTTCGGCAGCCTGAATAAACCGCCGCAGGCCAACGGTTTAGATGTCACGGTAAAGCCTAGCGGCGACGTATACCTGTATGGCATCGAGAATCAGCGCCTGGGCAACATTCACTTTGACCGGGTCGATTGGAAACTGCTAGGTGCCCACGTGCGGGAAACACCTCTGGCCCGATCTCTCTATACGCAACCCTTAACCGAGTTACTGGCTCGCCTGGAGACCACTGACCTATTGCGTTCAGTCATTGCCAAGACGAACAACCCCTACTGGCTTGTAAAGGAACTGGCAGACCATTCTGGGCTGCTCGAACAATGGGAGGTTGAATGATCGACTCACACAGCCACACCTCTTATTCGAAGCATGCTATCGGCACCGTCGACGAGTTAGTTCGCGCCTCGATCGCTGCCGGTGTGACCGTCTTAACAATTACCGACCACGCGCCGTTCCCCGTGGACACGGACAATCGTCTACTTGCGTCCGAGCTTGATCGATATTTCGCCGACATCGAGCGAGCGCGGGAGATCTACCAGGGGCAGATCACCATCCTGTGCGGCCTGGAACTCGACTACATGCCATGCACCGCTGCCTTCAATCGCAAGCTGCTAACTCGTTACCCGATGGACTTCGTAATCGGCTCGATTCATTACGTGGAAGTTCCAGGCGAAACCATGGTGAAGGTATGGGAACTGCCGCGTCTTGCTGGGCAGGCGTTCCTAGATCGCTACTTCGCCAATCTCGAGGGCCTGTTAGACAGTGGATTGTTCGATGCAGTAGGGCACGCTGATACCTTGCTGCGTGGCGTGCCGGAAGACATCTTCCTGCGCCGTTTCGAACCGTTGCTGGCGCCGCTCGCCAGAAGCGGTATCGCATTCGAGCTCAATGCTTCAGGTCTTCGAAAGTCGAGCCTTGACTCTACAACGGGTAGGGAGGCTCAGGGCTTTTGGTCTTATCCGTCTCGGGAATTGGTGGCACAACTCATCTCACACGAAGTGCCCTTCACGATTGGGTCTGATGCCCATGACCCGAGTGATGCCGGTGGGGGCATTGCCGAACTGCTAGAGGCCCTGAGGCCTTTGGGGCTAAAGAGCATTAGTTACTACGAGAGGCGCCGACGAATCGATGTTGCCCTCGACAGCCTGACGTTACCGGACACACAAGCAACTTTAACAGCAGGACTTGAACAGCCTTGAGCATGATTTCCCCCGGAAATTCCGCGCTATGGACCGAGGTACTTAAGAGCCCAGTTGATGTCCAGTTGGCGATGTTTCGTCAGGCGTCTGCTCAGCCCAGTGCGAATGATGTGAAAACTGGATTCCGAGCGTTCGCTGCCGACCTGTTTGCACGCGAACTGATTAGCATGGCCGAGTATGTTTCGATTTTTGGCGGTACTGCCCTGAACTGCCTTACACCTGCCGAGTCGGGGCTGTTCCGCGACATGGACACAGGCACCAATGCCACGGCACTGGCCGGGATCTACAGCCGTGCAAAATATGGCAGTGTGGGTGACATCCGGTATCTCGCAAGACAACTGATCGACTACCTCTGCGGCGAGCTGGAGAAGCCAGACTCGCAATGGTCATGCCTGTTCCAGAACGCCAAGGCCTGTGGTGACAACGTGGTGATGATGACCACTGGTTGGCGCAACGTGCCGTCCATGGCGAACGTGCTCTATGCGATTGTGATTGAGGATGTCAATGTCAAACTGGCGCATATGGCGTTGCCGACCATCATCAACGTCAAGCTACCCAGGATTGCGCCACCCTGCGAGGACTACGCCAGCCTCAGCACCGAGGAGCGGGAGCGTGTCAATCTGGCCCAGGACCACGTCATTCCGGCTGAAAATTTCTATCGTTGCAGCGGTGTGCATGCGATCTTCGGCGACGATGTGTTGGTTACCGGATCTACTGCTGACAAAGTGCTTTATGAATCAATGAGTAACGGTGCAAAATCGTTCCGTGCAATCTATCCGGTGGCGATCGATCCCCGGGTGGCACTGGGCGACGCCTCGGTTGAGGATCGGCTGAATAGTGTGGTGGTCGAGCAACGGCTGGACGATACCGTTGCGGAGTTGCTGTCTGCGCGGGACTACCAACCAATCCTGCGCACCCTGCGCCTGTTGTTCGGGGAGGGAAACCGAGAGTCGCTCGCCGCCTTCCTGCCGAAGGTGCCTGCGCCGACCTGGCTGCGCCTGTACAAGTCTGCCTTGGGCAATGAGTTTCTAGGTCAGCCGCAATGTGCTCCTTCCTTGGTGTTGCTTAGGGAGTACCTGACAAATACAGGGTTGCTGAGCACGAATGGCGGGGCGATTCACCCGTGAACAGCTGCCTTGAGGCGACGGGCTTCGGAAATCGTCATGCCACCAAACTTGTTGCGCCAGAGGTAGTAGCTAGCCTCCGAAAACCCGTGCCGGCGGCACAATTCCTTGACCGGAATTCCGGCATCGGCTCGCGCAGAAAGCCGATGATCTGCTCTTCTGCGTAGGGCTTTTCATGTCAAATCTCGTTCGTTGATGGGATTCGACTCTAAATCCTGGTACTACTCAATCTTGGGGGGACGTCGCCTTGTTGGCCAAATTGTTCCTGCACATAGAGGCTGATCGTGGCTATTGGTTGGGAGAGAGCGAGCGGCTGATGGGCACCGTTTGTTAATGTGTGGGTGTCAGTGTTACTGCGCTTGCGCGCAGATGAATTTGGCACTCACTGACCTCACTCAGGTTTAACTGCTGAGTTATCACCTCATGAACGGTCGGTGTGCCACGGTGAGGGGATGCGTGGGCAACGTACAACCATGCGGGCACGCGCGTTGGTAGTGGGCCGAACTCGAGCTCAATACGTACCAGGTCGAATACTTCAGTCGTTCGTCCGCTCGGAGTCCAGGCGAGCGGGGCAGTGCGATGATCGGGCTGCGTCACTTCGAGAGGACATTCGAGCTCCATATTTATGGTCCCAGGGTAACAGTCTACGACCTCCGGGAAGCCTTGGCTGATCAGTGGCAACTGGCGAGCGAGAGTTCCCTGTGCCACGCCTAGGCCGGGCACTATCCGTGCTTTGAGCGAATGGATTCGCTCAGTTTCGGGCGTGGTGGCTAACAACTCGTGAAGATTGTCCAACAGAGCCTCTGTCGAGAACGCATTCATATCCCTCTTCGGTGCGCCGAATTTGACCAGCGTCTTGCCGACTATAGACGATCCGAGCCAAAGGCGGTGTCTAGTTCCGTATGATCATATTTATCACCGCATCCTGAAACTTGCCACGGCACGCGAGATCTTGTTATAGGTAATCCTCTGGCAAACCTCAAGGCCAAGAAATCATGATCGTTCGACTGCACAAACAAGCACGCACTACCCCGGCCATTCGGGCTGAAATCCGTGCCACGCCGGCTTCGGTTTCAAACCCTGAGCTTGCCGCACGCTATGGAGTGACTCTACCCCATGCCGTTACGCATAACTCACATGGCATAAACAAATATTGCCAGACGAATCTGCAAGTGATTGATTATCATAATCAAGGAGTGGTGGCGGCACAAGCCCGCATTATTCAATAAACGCGTAATTAATCGTCCGGGACTGGACAACCACCCGCAGGCGTCCGCTTATCGGCCAAGAAAAACCGTCCAAACAACCGGAGCCAGCTCTAAATGATGACTCTATTGCCTGTGCTTAGTGAGCTCCTGATACGGCTTCTTGATTGGTCATTTGTATTCATCAAGCGGCTTACGAGAAAAAATAGCAATGTCAGGCATGTTGTTTTCGTTAACTGGAATGGTAAGTTCGGTGACGCAATCGCTTCGGCTCCCATCATCGAATTCCTAACCTCTCACTGCGGTGTAAGAGTTAGTGTAATTACCAACGAACCACTGCGTGCGCTCTATTGTTCGGTGATACAAGTAGATTCTGTTCACGTAATTGAGAAGAATTTTAGATGCCTTGATCTAGTTAAGATCGCATTCAATGTAAAAAGGTGTGATGCAGTTGTCCCACTCTTTGGCAAGCTTGGGGTTAAGGATGTTCTGTGTGTTTTTCTCTTGAACCCTCGAGTCATTTTTAGCACAGATAGCGCCTTAAAGATGTCAAGTAAGGTATTCATAGATAAGTCGAAACACAATGATATCTACGGAATCTACCAGTCGATTGTCGATATGGTAATCAGTGGGAACAACACTTTGGTTGGAGCTTCATTTTGTGTAGAGGAAGACTGTTTTTCCAAAAGCTATGATTTTCTGATCAACCCTTACGGGAGCCGGGAAGATAAGTCACTTTCTATCGACAAAACTAAGTCTCTTATAAGGCACCTAGCTACGTCTCATCGTGATAGTAGCTTTGGTGTTATGCACTCTCCTAATTCTGTACTGTCAGCCTCACGGTTGGTTGACGACTTGAGTTTGTCTAATGTTGAGTTGGTAAAAGGAATAACAAATTTTGAAAGCGTTATTCCGATTATTCGCAAATCAGGACTATTGATCTCAGTAGACACATCTCTTGTCCATGTTTCAAAGGTATTAAAAAAAGGGGTTGTTGCCATCTACCCTGAGACTAAGTATTTTAATATTTGGCAACCGACAACAGGTAGAAAATTTGAAGTTATTCAGAGTATAAGCTTGGTTGACTTTGGAGACATTAAGGATATGAATCAATTCGAAAACGCAGATGTCGATTATGCGTTAAACCGAATTAAGAACAGTGATAAGCTGGAAAATATAAAAGTTGTTTTCTTGTACTGGCACTCTTCTAAAGAGGATATGCCTATCGGTCATGCGTTAAACATAAGAAATTTAAAGTCTAGGTTAAGTGACAGTGATTGGGTTGTTATCGTTACTACGTTAGACAGGCGCGCGCCTGATTACATTGAAAACTACATATCCCTCCCGCCATACTTTCATCAACTGATAGAGAAGACTGGAGATCCTAGTGTTCAGCATGGAAATCATAGTGACATTATTAGGCTTAGACTTTTAGAAAGATATGGTGGTGTTTATCTAGATACGAGCACTATTTTTCTCAGGCATGACTTTGAAGAAGTATCCTTGTACAAGAATCTTATTTATTCAACGGGTGCTTCGTTGGCGGGCTATACAAACGTAACATTTACTCGCAAGGATGAGAAAGGGCGTAATTACTTTGAAGAGGCAAAAGATGGTATTGAATTAGGCGTTTTGTACGCAAAACAAAAGTCCAATATCCTACAGATTTTTAATTGTGAAATCGATAAGTACTGGAAGTGGAAAACATCCGATAAAGACTATATGGATTATCCGCCATTTAGAGAGTACGGCTTAGGTCAAATAAGTTTCTTGAATGAGTATCACGTCCATTACTCTATCTACCATCTTATCATTACTAGGCAACCAGAATTGCTTGGAGAGGTTGTAGTGCAAAGTATGCATAGAAGTGGTAAGGAAACAGCGCTTACGCATGGCCCTTATGCCATCTCCGATATATTCTGCCGTGGAAAAACTTCTTATGAGCCGGCTTCATCTAAAAAGATGTTGCAATGTTTTATTGAGGGGGACATGGATACGTGGGATGGTAAGTCAACCTCACTGGATGGGCGTATTGATATCTGTCAAGAAGTAGAGTTTTTGAAAATTCCAGGATATTTAAGAAAGGAGTTGGAGCAAGAGTTTACTTGTCTAGGCGACTATTTAAACAAGAAAAGTCTCTACCACGAATTCTATGGTTTTATAGCTGCTGAGGCCGAGCTAAATTACTTTGAAAAAACTGCCATATGCAATACTGAGGTAGCCTGAAAAAAGTGGAACCAACCAAGTTCGCCGACCTACTCAACCGCTCCGGCCGACCTCCCGCCGGCCGATGGTCGCGCTACGTCACCACTAAGAGCTAAAAGCTGGCGACTTACTTCAAAGGCTAATCGGCATACCGCAACCCATTCGCCCAGTAGCGCCGCAGATAAACGGTTAGCAGCCGGGTCAGGTAGCCGGGGTTCGACACTTCACCCCGAATTTGGCCATTTTCCGAAGGTGCCTCCCGCGCCGGCGCGGGTTTGAAGGCCACTATCGTAAAATCGCTGTGGTGGCACGTTTGTAACAGCTAATCCTAAACTTGACGTGTCTTTGTAGGTGGTTAAAGTGGCGGCATCATGCACGTCAAGCTCACCACCTCCGGAGGCCGCCGCTACGTCCAGCTCGTCGAGTCCTATCGCGACGAAGCCGGGCGGGTGAAGAAGCGCACCGTCGCCACGCTCGGCCGAGCCGAGCAGGTCGATGGTTCGCTTGACGCAGTGATCAACGGCCTGTTGAAGATCACGGGCCGCGAACCGATGGGCGCCAAGCCGCCGGCGCCCACGGTGTCGTTCGAGTCGGCGCGCTCGCTCGGTAACGTGTGGGCGCTGACCGAACTGTGGAAGTTGCTGGGTTTCTCGGGGCTGCGCCGGGTATTCCGCCGCACGCGCCGCACCACGGACGTGGAAGCGCTGATCCGTCTGATGGTGCTCAATCGCCTGTGTGACCCCGAATCCAAGCTCGGCGTGCTGCGCTGGGTACAGACCGTGGCGCTGCCCGACTTCGGGCCGAAGGCGGTGACGCACCAACAGTTGCTGCGCAGCCTCGATGCGCTGATGGACCATCAGGACGAGGTCGATTCGGTGGTCGCCGGGCTTCTTCGTCCGCTGATCGACCAGGATCTGTCGGTGGTGTTCTACGACCTCACCACGATCCGCAGCGAAGGGCTCAGCGAGCAGGCCGGCGACGTGCGCCAGTACGGCATGGCCAAGGAGGGGCTGATCGCCCGCCAGTTCATGCTCGGCGTGGTGCAGACCGCCGAGGGGCTGCCGATCTACCACGAGGTGTTCGACGGCAACACGGCCGAGACTCGAACCCTTCTTCCGACGCTCACCAAGGTGCTCGAGCGTTTCCCGTCGGTGCAGCGCCTGGTGCTGGTCGCTGACCGGGGGCTGCTGAGCCTGGACAATCTCGAGGCGCTGAAGGCCGTGCGCCTGGCCAGCGGCAAGCCACTCGAGTTCATCGTCGCGGTACCGGGTGGCCGTTACAACGAGTTCATCGAGCTGCTCGAACCCTTCCACGAACAACAATGCGTTCGCGCCACGCAGGAAGTCCTCTCCGAGGAAGCCTGGAACGATCTGCGGCTGGTCGTCGCGCACGATCCGGTGACGGCGGCCACGAAGACCCAGCAGCGCAACGAGCGCATCGACGCGCTGATCCGCCAGGCAGACGAATGGTCGGGCAAGCTCACCGATCAGGACGAAGGTGTGAAGCACCGGGGTCGCAAGCTCTCGGACAGCGGCGCCAAGGCGCGCTTCTACCATGCGGTCAGTGAAGCCCACCTGTCGCGCATCATCAAGGTGGATCTGGCCGAGGAGCTGTTCAGCTACCACATCGACGAGAAGGCGCAGCGCCTGGCGCAGATGATGGACGGCAAGCTGCTGTTGGTGACCAACGCCGAGGGGCTCGCCGCGCAGAACGTGATTCAACGCTACAAGTCGCTCGCCGACATCGAGCGCGGTTTCAAGGTGCTCAAGTCCGAGATCGAGATCGGTCCGGTGTATCACCGCCTGCCCGAGCGGATTCGCGCGCATGCGTCGATCTGCTTCATGGCGCTGATCTTGCACCGGGTGATGCGCAGCCGCCTCAAGGTGGCCGACGCGGGTTACACGCCCGAGCGGGCGCTCGAACAACTGCAGCGTATCCAGCATCACCGCGTGCGTCTCAACGGTGGCGCACCGGTGGTGGGCGTGTCGACGATCAGCACGGAACAGAACGAGGTGCTTCATGCCTTAGGGATCGAAAAACCAGCGGCGCCGGAGGAGTTGGCGCTGTTGTAGTGGCATTTTTGAAAGTGCGCTCTAGCAAAAACAAAGACTTGCGCCCGTAACTGTCGAACTCGGGAGGTAGGACTTCCCTTCGCCTCCCTTGTCCGAGTAGGGCATGTAAACCGGCCTGCCGCCGATCGCTGCCATTTTGTGATCAACATAATCCACGAATTGCTCGATCTCTGGCACCCGGGTTCGACAGTTCGACCCCCAAAAAGCCGTTTTCTGAGAAATCCCGTCAGTGTTTATGCGGGTTGTAGGGCGATTTTCCAAAAAGTCCTGTGGTGGCACGTTTGTAACAATATTCTCTAATATTGACGGCGCTTTAAGTGCTGATAAAGTGGCGGCATGCATGTCAAGATCACCACCTCCGGTTCGCGCCGCTACGTCCAGCTCGTCGAGTCCTATCGGGATGACGCTGCTCGGGTGAAGAAGCGCACCGTGGCCACGCTGGGCCGCCTCGACCAGGTGGGCGGTGAGATCGACTCGGTGATCAGCGGCTTGCTTAAGGTGGCCGGCCACGCGCCGATTGGGGGCCAAGCCCGCCGGGGTTCCGCCAAGGTCGCCAGTTCCTCAACGATCAACGTATTAGGCTTCTTGGACAGCGCAGTACGCTCGTACAGCATCGAGTCGATGCTCACGCAGCGTCCGCACGCTGCAGCGTTTGGTGCTGACCATCTGCGCGTAGCAGTCCCGCTGGCGGCGGGGCGAGTGCAGCGGAGTGGGTGCGATGAAGTGGGTAAAGGGTAGTTGTCGCCTGAATCATGCGGCCAACGCCTGAATGTTGTTGTGTGCCGAATGCGCTTTGATGATGCTGTCGCGTTCGAGGTTAAGGGTGACGGCGCCGACCGGCGACCAGTTGCGCGTATTGCCGGATCAACGCGCCGGATTGAGTTCGCGAGCCTGGGTGTAGAGCGCATGTCGGGCCGCCAGAATGCCCTGGTCGTGGCCGGTATGGCGCTGGTCCGGGCTGACTGCGTAGCGGATACCGCTGTGACGATGATCGACGTTGTACCAATGCACGAAACCAGCTGCCCAAGTGCGAGCGTCGCTCGGCTCGGATTTCCGCTCAGATGGTTGTGCGACAGAATCACCGCCGCCGTGTTGCACACTTCATTGTGTTGGGATCGTCTCTGTGGCTGCCTCACGCATCCGCCGACGGGCCAGCGCGAACTTGCCGTTGAGCGTGCGCTCGGTGATGCCCATGATCCCGCCGTAATGCGCGACAAGTGCAGACACAATGGCTTCTTGGGTGCGGAAGCTCGAATAGGGCACGCATCCAGGAGATTGACCCAGCAGCAAGGCCAGTAGCGCGCCAATGATGTTTTGGTAGGTGGCTTCTGCCCGATCTGTGATGAGACATTCCTTGCAGGTGGGAATCTGCTCGCATTGCTTCAGCAACCCCTGATGCTGCTCCTGCAATTCATAGAATTGGCATTTATAGTAATCCAGCTCGGTTTTCAACGCTTGCCGTTCAATCAGCAAGGCTTGTCCCGTCTCCAGCGTGATCACCGGATGGGAAATGCGTTCGGCACGACTGAAAAGAAATCCAGGCCGGTGTTCAGGGTAGTGATCTCGCATCCATTTCTTAAGATCGACGTGTCGAATCGTCAGGTCGGGCGAGCCCCACAGTGACTCGTCGTTCTGTGTGATGCCATTGATGCCGTATGGAAGCTCTTTGTTGAAGATCCCATCGTAAATGCGTTCGGTGTAGAGGCGAAGCTCAGACCAGCGAGGGCAGCAGTCAATTCTTGGGGGAAGATTGATCGGTGTTGGGATGAGACTCAAAATCTCCTTCTTGAACTTCAGCAGGCCCGCCCATCGTATGGCAGCTTCTATAGGCCGGTAATAGACCTTGGAACTTGGTAGACTGTCGGTCATGGGCCATCTCCTATAAGAAAATCTCTACATTCAAAATTCCTCGAATTCAGGGGCTTCCTGGTACTGCATCATGGGTATTCAGCGGCGGAAAAAAGAAGCTGCTTCCAGTTCGTGCCTGTTCAGCAGTTTCTTGCTACCGTGCAATTCTCAAATCCTGGTTTCGTGTAAAAATTTTTCACACGAAACATTATGAATCTCGGTGCGAAAATTCGCTCAACACGCGATTTTGGTGCGCGCCTGCAAGGTTTATTCGCGGCTTACCCATTTGGCAAGATTTGCTGCAGATCAGCTATGCCGTCACGGGTCTATCAACAGCTACTCCGGGTTGCTGCATCACTGCGGACGAGAGTATTCCCAGATGTTTTGGATCGTATCGAGCCAGCGCTTAGACCGCTGGCGCATGGCGTGAGACGAAAATAAAAACAAGCACGACATGTGCTTGCCTTGAAAAGAAGCTTCTGCCTTCTGGGGTGATGACATCAAGGCGGCCGTGGGCAGCCAAGAGCGCCTATGGTTGAGTCTCAGCCAGTGCCGCGTCCAACGCATCCGCTTGTGCGGTGAAATCACGTAGTCGGCGCCTCTGAAAGGTCTCCAGGTTGGCGAGCTTCCTGCGCAGTGCCGGAAGTTGCTCTGCATGCGTGCATTGCAGCAGTGACCACTGGGGTTGCGCGCGTGCCAGGCCACTCAGGAATTGACGGTGGGCCGCGCTCAGACGCCGTGGCAGTTCGTGCCTCAGCCGCCTGCGTGTTTTCAGCAAGTGCTCCAGCGGACATTCCAGCTCTGTCATCCCAACGAAGGCTCGCTCGTACTCGGCGGCGATGTCTTTGTCGTTGCCGAACAGCACTTCATGGGTGGGTCGGTTGTGTCCGGCCAGATAGACGACGAAGCACTCGACCATCGCGTCGGTCATCTCGCCGGTCTCAAACAGTCGCCAGACATCGAACAGGTCGCGCGGATGCTGCCGATCCAACGCCGCAACGAGCTTGCCAGCATAGAGTTCCGCGGTGTCCAGCGTTGGCACTGCAAACTCCACCCCGAAGAGATCGCGGGGTCTGGCACTCAATGGCTGGCGGACGACCGGCAGCACGTTGCCCCGGAACACGACATTGACCTCAACCTTCACTTGGCTGATCTCGTTTTCGGCGACCAGTTTGGTGTCCCCCAGTTCCTTGCTGCGGATCAGGCGCGTCTGCACCCCCAGCAATGCCACCCGCTCGGCAATCGCAGCCAGTTCCTGGTTGATCGCCTGCAGCGCCTGCTCTCGGGACACCTG
>APMI01032198.1_pt1 | contig 22243 bp, 16 predicted proteins | sample 667938 | NCBI WGS metagenome assembly APMI01 (sample SAMN01084076, study PRJNA167559) | wastewater metagenome | biome: Wastewater | place: Denmark: Ejby Moelle, Odense | collected 2011-11-28
GTAAGAAAGAAGATATAATTACTAAAATTGAAGCTCCCGAAATTGAAGGGCCAAAGATTTTAGACAAAATTGATTTATCGTCTTTAGAAAGGTCAACAAGACCCAAAAAAGCTCCACACAAACCAGCGGAGCATCCAAAACCGGTGATAGAAAAGCAAGTACCGGTACAAAAAGTAGCAGCAGTGCCCAAAACACAAGAACCAGTACCAACACAACCTACCGCCCCCGAAGAACCTGAGATTACGAAAATCAGGGCGGAAAGAATAGAAGGGCCTAAGATTTTAGGCAAAATAGAGTTGCCTGTGGATAATGACACACGCCCCAAACGAGACGAGAAGCGCAAACGCAAACGCATTCCAATAGAAAAAAAGGAAGTAAAACCCGATCCAGCAGCTAAAAAACCATTCAATCAAGGAGCTGGCGGAGCAGGCGGTGGCGGCAATCGAGACAGAAAGGACGGCGGCGGTTTTCATAGAGATAGAAGACCTCATCACCACCGAGAAGAAAAACAAATAGACGAAAAAGCCATTCAAGACAAAATTCGAGAAACACAAGCCAAGCTTAGCGGCGGCGGCAATAGGCAAAAGTCAATGCGTAGCAAATCACGCAGAGATAAAAGACAAGAAGCCGAAGATGCGATCAATGAAAACGTAGTAGATCATAAATTGCAGGTAACAGAGTTTATTAGCGTGAGCGAGTTGGCCAGCCTAATGGATGTAAACTTTGCAGAAGTTATTGGCAAGTGTATGGGGCTTGGAATTATGGTATCCATCAACCAAAGGTTAGATGCAGAGGTGATAGAATTGGTAGCTGGCGAGTTTGGTTTTGATGTAGAGTTTATCGATATGGAAAAGCAAATGGAGTTGGAAGAGGACGAAGAAGAGGAAGACGACTCCGAAAACTTACGCCCACGCAGCCCTATTGTTACAATCATGGGACACGTAGATCATGGAAAAACATCATTGCTCGATTATATTCGCAACGCCAATGTAGTAGCAGGCGAAGCAGGGGGTATTACGCAACACATTGGTGCTTATCGTGTTGAAGTAAGCGAAGGAAAAGAAATCACCTTCCTCGATACTCCCGGACACGAAGCATTTACGGCCATGCGTGCACGGGGTGCCAAAGTAACCGATATTGCCATCATTGTAGTAGCTGCAGATGACGCTGTAATGCCACAAACACGGGAAGCTATCAGCCACGCCCAGGCCGCCGGTGTTCCTATGATCTTTGCAATCAATAAAATTGATAAAGACGGAGCCAACCCTACTAAGATATACGAGCAACTGTCTCAAATGAATATTTTGGTAGAAGAGTGGGGCGGAAAATTCCAAAGCCAAGAGCTTTCAGCCAAAAAGGGATTAAATATTGATAAATTACTCGAAAAAGTACTACTCGAGGCCGAATTATTGGATCTAAAAGCCAATCCTGAAAAAGAAGCCACAGGTACTATTATAGAAGCTTCATTAGATAAAGGTAGAGGCTTTATAGCCACCTTGTTAGTAGAAAATGGAACACTAAAATTAGGAGATCTGGTGGTAAGTGGACAATATTACGGAAGGGTGAAAGCCATGTTCAATGAAAGAAATAAAAAGCAAGATATTGCAGGGCCATCCGCTCCGGCAGTTATTTTAGGGCTGAATGGTGCCCCTCAGGCTGGCGAAAAGTTTAAAGTATATTTGGAAGAATCCGAAGCTAAGGCAATAGCCAATCGCCGGTCTCAAATTTTACGCGAACAGGGTATGCGTACCAAAAAGCATATTACACTGGATGAAATTGGTCGCCGCCTTGCTTTGGGCAATTTCAAAGAACTAAACATAATCATCAAAGGTGATGTGGATGGTTCCGTAGAAGCACTAAGCGATTCTTTGCAGAAGCTATCTACTGAAGAGATATTGGTAAACGTTATTCACAAAGGTGTGGGTCAAATCAACGAAAGCGATATCGTATTGGCAGAAGCATCAGATGCAATTGTGATTGCGTTTAACGTAAGACCTTCTTCCCAAGCTTCCAAATTGGCAGATAATGCCGGTATCGAGATAAAGATGTACTCCATAATATACAACGCTATCGAAGAAGTGAAGAGTGCAATGGAGGGAATGATGGAACCTACGGTGAAAGAAAAAATTACAGCCAATGTAGAAGTGAGAGAAGTATTTAAGTTTGATAAAGCTACCGTAGCAGGTTGCGTTGTGTTGGATGGAAAAATAAAACGAGATAATAAAGTACGACTTATTCGAGATGGCATTGTAATCTATCCAGTTGGAGGAAATGCAGTAGCAGAGTTAGGCTCGTTGAAACGCTTTAAAGATGACGCCAAAGAAGTATTAACAGGAATGGAATGCGGACTTACAATTAAAAACTATAGCGATATCAAAGTGGGCGATATTGTAGAGTCCTACGAGTTAGAAGAAATAAAAAGAACGCTTTAAGCAGTAAATGGTGAGTGGTTTGCAGCCGCTCACCCTATCAAACTTTTGTTAAATACAGGTTTTCAACCTGAATAGTCTATAACCCTACCTATTTTTGATATATGAGCAAGTATTGTCTAACTGGTTTGTTTATGATAGCATTGAGCATTACAGCTTTTGCACAAAGCCAGTCTCAAAAAATTGTAGTAGATAAAATATTAGGAGCGGTGGGAGATCGCATTATCCTTCAATCTGATGTGCAAAATGCAATAGAAGATGAAGAGAGAAGAGGTAGTACATTACCTGCCAATGCGGCCTGCATCATCTTTGAGCAATCCCTTATCCAAAAAATAATGGCATTGCAAGCACAACGCGACTCTTTGCCAGTGAGTGATAATGAAATAGAGGCCAACCTCGATATGCGTGTACGTAGCTGGGTGATGCAGTTTGGTAGTGAACAAGCAGTAGAAGATGTTGCTGGTAAAACTATTTACCAGCTCAAAGACGATTCTCGCCCTTTAGTAAAAGAAAATATGTTGGCCGATGCTATGAGAAGAAAAATTGTAGAGAATGTACATATAACCCCCACAGAGGTGAAAACATTTTTTGACAAAGTCCCTACGGACAGTATCCCCTTTCTCGAATCGGAACTCGAAATAGGACAAATAAATATTTATCCCAAAGCCGCCAAAGAAGTAGAAGAGTACATCTACAACGAAATGCTGAACTATCGCAAACAAATAGAAGCAGGAAATATGAGTTTTAGCGATGCAGCAAAAAAATATTCCGACGATCCGTCAAGTAAAGAAAGAGGGGGTTTAATAGAAGTAAACCGAAACGACAAGGATCAGTGGGATCCAGTGTTTCTTTCTACTGCATTTCGGCTAAAGGTTGGCGAAACATCAATGCCGGTGAAGTCGAGCAAGTTTGGGTATTTTTTAATTCAGTGCGAAAATCGTCGTGGCGATAATGCAAAGCTGCGTTATGTTTTACGTGTACCACCGGTTACAGAAACCGAATTGAATATTGCCAAAGTGAAGCTGGATACGGTACGCAACGAAATCGTGGGCGGAAAAATTTCCTTTAAAGATGCTGCGTATAAGTATAGCGAAGACGAATCTGTAAAAAGTTATGGCCCCTTTGTACTCAATCAAAATGGCTCTACTTATGTTACCATCGATCAATTGCCTGATAAAGAAATGGTAAAAACCCTAAATGGTTTAAAGGTGGGCAACTATTCTCAACCCACAACATTCACCAACGAGCAAGGCAAAAGAGGCGTGAGAATCATTTATCTGAAATCCAGAACAGAACCCCACAAAATGAACCTGAACGATGATTACAGCAAGATCTCAGAGATGGCACTTTCTACCAAAAAGAATCAAACGATAGAAGATTGGCTCGACAAAAAGATACCTTCATTCTATGTATTAGTGGATAAAGAAGCGGCAGCTCAGTGTCCCAACTTGCAAAAGTATCAAGCTACCAACAACCGAGGTTTTTAAAAAACACTTCAGGTTACATTATACACCATTAGTAACTACCACGTAACCGATAAAATGGGTACTGTTATTTGATACTGATGCGTTTTGCGCTATAAAAGTAAGCGGTAATAAAAGTTGTTAATACTAAAATACCTACCAATTGGTGCGCCAGCCCCAACCAAAGTTTGGCTGGTGTGAGGTAATTGGTTAGGGTTATTACACCCAAGAGAACCTGCAATGAAGTTGCCAGCAATGGCACATACCGCATTTTATACAAAACCGACACCTTGGGTAATCGGGAGAGCCATTGTGTATATATCACCACCAAAACAACCAGCAAATAGGCCAGTCCCCGGTGAATAAACTGAATGGCAAGCAGATTATGGAAAATGCCACCTTCCTGCATATTAGGAATCCATTTGCCGTTGATGGAAGGCCAGGTAATAGCCGATTTTCCCGCATGGGTTCCCGCCATAAAAGCACCATATACGAGCTGTATGGTTAGTATCAACAACAGTAGCAGTGTGAAATTTCTTATTGCTGGGAGATGTTCTTTTTTAAAATCGGGAACAGATAGTTTTAGTGCAAACCAAATTACATACACCAACAACACCAATGCCGCCATAAAATGTACTGCCAGTCTTATATGACTTACATATACCAGATCGGTACCCACGCCGCTGGCCACCATTATCCAACCAATAGCACCCTGCAAACCACCCAATAAAAACAAAACAATCATGGGCCATAACAGACTACGATCGATGCGTCTTTTATACAAAAAATACATAAAAGGAATGACAAACACGATGCCCATAAAACGCCCCCAGTTGCGATGCAGCCATTCCCAGAAATAGATAAACTTGAAATCACTAAGCGTGAAATAATTATGAATATACTTGTATTGTGCAATCTGTTTATATTTTTCAAACGCTGTGTGCCAGTCCTGCTCATTCATGGGCGGCAGTGCTCCTAAAATTGGTTTCCACTCGGTAATGGAAAGCCCACTACCTGTAAGTCTAGTAATACCCCCCAACAAGATTTGTATCACAATCATGGCGGCACCTACAAAGAGCCAAATAGCCACAGGTCTATATTTTTTCAAATCCATCATGGGCGCAAAAGTATTAACTCCTGCTGGTTTGGGCTTCAAAAGTTTTTAGGCCCATATAGAATGGTTGATTTTTTTTACCAGTTGCTATTAGACAGAACCTGCTATCTTTGCCCACCTAAAAATCTAAAGTTAAAAGGGCGGCGGATGTGTTAACCGAAGCCCTAAAATGACATTTTAAATATTAAAGTAATTAGAAAGAAATGAAAGCATATACCTTTTTGATACGATACCGATTGGCGATAAGTGTTGTATTGCTGTTATTAGGTGTTATAACTAATATTTATGCAGGCTTTTGGCCGGCATTTCCGTTGTATTTGATAACGGTGGTATTATTGTTCAGCCATTTTTTCTTTGGTCCATTGCGGCTAATACAGGAATATATGGAAAACGGAGATATGGAAGGTGCTGAAAAGGTGCTTAATTCTATCAAATTTCCCAATCTTTTATACAAGCCCATTCGTTCGGTGTATTATACATTGAAAGGAAATATTGCCATGAGCAAACAAGACTTTGATAGTGCCGAAACGATGATGAAAAAGGGCTTGGACTTGGGCATGCCAATGAAAGAAGCAGAAGGAGCCAGTCTATTGCAAATGGGCATGTTGTCCATGCAGAAAGGTAATATTAAACAAGGCGAAAGCTATATCCGTCAGGCAATTCGCAAAGGACTTCCAGATAAAGAGAATGAAGCTGCGGCTTATTTGCAAATGTGCAGCATTATGATGAACAAGCGCGAGTTTCGCTCCGCTAAAGATTTTTACAGAAAGGCAAAGGCCTGCAATCCTACTACGCCTCAAATTGTAGAGCAACTGAAAGAAATAAACAAGTACATTTCCAGAATACCCGGATAAAAAATAGTTGCCCTCATAAAACCTAAAATCGACTTTTTTTTGGCAGCTATTTACAAAAAAGTTGAAGACCTAAAGCATTAGTATTTGTCATAATCTATATTTTCGATCAGTTTGCCGGGCTGCAACAAATGTGTTTTTATTCCAATTTTTTCTGCGTTGGGAAAGTTGGAATGTGAATCATCTATAAACAAAGTTTCGTCAGCGTTTATTCCAGAATCGGTTAAAACAAACTCAAACACTTCCCGATCTGGCTTTCGCAAGCCAATCAGTTGCGAATAATAAGCGTTTATAAAGAACGAGTTGAGCGAGCTATAGGAGGTTTGCTGCTTTATCTGATGCGTAAAATAATCGTAGTGAATTTGGTTGGTGTTACTAAGCAGGTATAAATTATACTTGCTTCTTAACGTTTGTAAGAAATCTAAACTATCCGTTCGATAACCCAAAAGCATAGCATTCCAAGCATCCCTTATTTGTGCAGTACTGATTGGTTTGTGGGCAAGTATTTTTATTGAATCATAAAAAGCAGAAGGGGCTATTTTTCCTGTTTCCAATTCCTTGAATAGCAAGTTGGCACTATGCTGCGAAAACATATTATTTTCAAAATCTTTAAATCCCAACTCTTCAAATGCAGTAAATGTATTTTTAAAATCAAGATTGTATAAAACACCTCCAAAATCGAAAATTATATTTTTTATCATGCAGGCGAAGATATTTTAAACGAAGGATATTTTATCCTCATACCTGTTGAAAGCCAAGGTAACGCTAAAGATGGACTTGGTATCACGCTTTTATACCTTATCAGAATCAACCTGAAAGAGATCACAGAAAGGAACTGTAAATTTGCGATAAGATCTCATAATTATTATCATGAACTGTATAAGGACATTCGGCTACACACTTGTTTTCTCCCTGTTAATGCTCGGAGGTTATGCCCAAAAAGCGATGCAGAATCATCCCAATATTATTGTTTTTATGGTGGACGATATGGGCTGGATGGATAGTGCTGTTCCGTTTTATGATAGCCTTATGCCTTTAAACAAACAATATCACACACCAAATATGGAGCACATGGCAATGATGGGTGTAAAATTTACCAATGCCTATGCACAGCCTGTATGTACGCCATCAAGAGTAAGTTATATAACCGGGATGAATGCCGCGAGAACCCATGTAACCAATTGGACATCGCCCAATAAAAATACAGATGCTGATGAAAAAGATTATCAGTTTGAATCATTAAACTGGAATATGAATGGCTGGAGCAACAATGCCAAAATGGAGCGAACTGTTCTTGCTACTCCATTGCCACAACTGTTGAAAGAAGCCGGATACTATACCATTCATGCGGGAAAAGCCCATTGGGGTGCTATGGGTACGCCCGGCGCTAACCCTTACAATTTGGGGTTTATGGTCAATATTTCGGGGCATGCCGCTGGTCATCCACAAAGCTATCTGTCTGAAGAAAGATATGGAAATATACCCGGCAAGTATCGCGCACAGGCAGTTCCCGATTTGGAAGAATACTATAACACCGGAACATTTCTTACAGAGGCGCTCACGCTTGAAGCACTCAAAGCTTTGGAAACACCTATTAGCAGAAAAGAACCCTTTTTTTTGAACATAGCACATTATGCTGTACATACTCCCCTCATGGCAGACAATCGATTTGTGCAAAAATATTACAATGCCGGATTGGATAGTGTTGAAGCTCGATACGCCAGCCTGGTAGAAGGCATGGATAAAAGCCTGGGCGATATAATGAATTTTTTAAAAGCGAAAGGAGTAGAAAAAAATACTATCATATTATTTATTAGCGATAATGGTGGTTTAGATCATCACGAGCGAGGAGGTACAATCGATACGCATAATTACCCTTTGCGATCTGGGAAAGGATCAGTGTATGAGGGAGGTATCAGAGTACCGATGATTGTAAAATGGCCTGGAGTGGTTTTGCCCAAAACCACTAATAATACACCCGTTATCATTGAGGATTTTTTTCCTTCAATAGTGGATATGGCGGGCATTGCACAAAACAATATCGTGCAAGTAATAGATGGACAAAGTTTTGTTCCGTTGCTAAAAAACCCAAAGATGAAGAGAGCGGACAGAGCACTTGTTTTTCATTATCCTCACAAATGGATTCACTTGTCAGAAAACGAGAAATTGGGTATCAATTACTTCAGTGCAATCCGATACGGTAATTGGAAGCTGCTCTACAATATGCGCAACCAAAGTGTTGAATTGTATAATCTTTCAAAAGATATAAGAGAGCAAAAGGATCTGTCGAACCAATATACTGCCGAGGTAAAAAAGCTGACAATCCTATTGGGAACTGAACTTAGAAAAAGAAAAGCTCAGATGCCCATATTAAAAAGCTCTGGTAAGGAGATTCCGTTCCCAGACGATGCGGTACAATAGGAAGTATTATGTGGCCGCATATTGAGTTGGATTTAAGAAGCAACGTTACCAAGGGAGTGTATTTCGCATTTTAAAGCCCGATTACCTCTTTCAAGAATTCTTTTGATCTTATCGGATTGTAGGATTCATATTTTTTTGATTTCTGTTCTGCAATACGATCCGTTAGCAAAGTGCCAAACAGATGATCTGTTTCGTGCTGGAAAATTACTGCCGTAAATTCTTCCAATATTTCTATATGCTGTTGCCCTGTCATATCGGTATAAGAAATCATGATTGCATAATTTCTGATCACATTGCCACGCCCGTTATAGGAAAGATCGCCTTCTGCACCTTTTGTTAATAAGGCAGAACGCCAAATGATTTTTGGATTGATAAAAAACTCAAAAGGATACCCCGGCTTGTCAAACCGCTGCACCCAAATCAAATTTCGGTTGATGCCTATTTGCGGTGCCGCTATTCCTACACCCTCGTGGTTGCTGTCCCGTACCGATTTCAACAGTCTGTTTTTTAGAACCGGAAGCAAAGGGTCGTTATAAGCAATATCCTTCGATGTAGCTCTCAACGCCTTTTCCTCTTCGGGTTCAGAAAGCGGAATTACACGAAGCATCTGAGTAGTATCTCCGCTTAGAATAAGCTGCTTTTCATCAGTTGTAAAATACTGCGCTTTAGCATTTCCAAAAAGTAATACAAAACAAAATGCAAAAAAGTGTTTCATGCTGTAAATGTATTCAAACACTTTCAATTAATTCTTTAAAGGCGATGGTGCTGCGTTCGTTTTTATTTCTCTATCAACATTCAACAATAACCACTACATTCGCACTCGCATTGGTTCAATACGCTTTTCCTAAGCGTTATTGATTAAATAGGGAATCAGGTGCAAATCCTGAACAGACCCGCTACTGTAAGTCTTATACAAATATTTTGACATTTCTTACAGCCACTGTCTCACATAAAATGGGATGGGAAGGCCGCTCAAAATAAAGACAAGTCAGGAAACCAGCCAAAGCGGATAGATTTTGAGCTTTCGTGGACTGAAGCTTGAATACAAATGTTCGATATAGCAACATCTTTGTTTTCAATTGTTCGCAAAGCTATTTGATTCATTTCAATCAAATGGTCTTATGCAGTATTTTAAGTACCTGAAAGGGTATTGTTTATTGTTGTTTTCCTTACTGTGCTTTTCGTTTCTGAAAGCGCAGCCGGTCGATTCTTTGCCCGTGAAGGAGCTAAAGGGAGTACAAGTAAGCGGCAGCAGAAAAAAAATGATTAGCGCCTCCGCTATGCCAGCACAATCACTATCCGGCAATGCGTTGCAGCAACTCAATAGCTTTTCCGTGGCTGATGCCATCCGTTACTTTTCGGGAGCTCAACTTAAAGATTATGGCGGTATCGGGGGTTTAAAAACTATAAATATCCGCAGCATGGGCACGCAGCATGTTGGCGTGTTTTTGGACGGGATAAGCATTGGCAATGCACAAAATGGCACCGTAGATTTGGGCAAATACTCATTGGACAACATCGATGTTATTGAGCTGTATAATGGTAACAAACCGGATCAGTTGCAACCAGCCAAAGCCTTTTTTAGCTCCAGTGGTTTATACCTGCAAACAGCCCGACCTATTTTCGAAAGTACGCAAAAGAAAAAATTGCGCACTACTTTCAAAACCGGATCTTTTGGTTTGACAAACCCCTCTTTTTTATGGCAACAAAAGCTATCAAACAGTTTTTCCTCGTCTGCCAATGCCGAATGGGTATCCGCTCATGGAAAGTATAAATATCGGAGATCAGAGGGATTGTTTGACACAACAGCCATCAGGCAAAATGCCGATATCACCGCTTTAAGAGCAGAAGTTGCTGTGTTTAAAACGATACACACTGCAGGATCGGCTTTTCTTAAAGCATACTATTACGCTTCTAACAGAGGCTTACCTGGTGCCATCGTAGAAAATCGATATTATAATCCACAAAGGTTATGGGACAAGAATTTTTTTGTGCATGGCTCTTACAAAAATCAAATTACCGAACACTACGGATTGCTCCTAAATCTAAAATTCACTCGGGATTTTACCCGCTATCAAGACCCCCAGTACATTACCACTCAAGGTTCGCTAAACAATACCTACGAACAAAAGGAGTGGTATGCTTCTGTTGCACAAAAATATTCACTAAGAAAGTGGTGGAGCGTTGGCCTATCAACAGACTTATCTTACAATACCCTTGATGCCAATCTCTATCGCTTTGCCTATCCACAACGCTATTCTTATTTAGGCTCGCTATCCAGCCACTTCAACTGGGATCAATTGTCAATACAAACGGCATTACAATACGCCTATTTTGACGAACAGGTAAAACACTATAAAGCATCGGAAGACCGAAAAGTAGCTTCTCCTACTATGGCACTTTCCTGGCAACCCTTTGTAAACCAAAATTTAAGGGTAAGAAGTTTTTATAAAGAAATATTCCGAATGCCTACATTCAATGATCTATATGCCAGTATGATGTGGGTATCTCCTGGATGATTGAAAATTCCAAAATTGTAGAATCATTTTCTACGCAAGTGGATGTGTATTATAATCAGGTACAGAACAAAATTGTAGCCGTACCCGCTGCCAATCTGTTTCGATGGATGATGTTGAATCTTGGCAGTGTATCTATAAAAGGGTTAGAAGCCAACATCAACTTTACTAAAAGATTGTTCCATGATTTGGTTTGGAATTCAGGACTGAGCTATACCTATCAGCAGGCCTTAAATACTACAAAAGAGCAATCATCGTACAATCATCAAATACCTTATACACCCATACACAGTGGCACAGCACATGGCAGTTTCCGATACAACAATTATTCGATTAACTATAGTTTTATCTATACCGGCGAGCGATATGTACTACCAGAAAATATTGCCAAAAACTGGTTGCAACCTTGGTACACGACTGATCTGGGATGTGTTTACAATTTCAAAAAAGTGCAAGCAGTACTAAGCATTAATAACTTATTTAATCAATACTATGATGTTGTACTCAACTTCCCTATGCCTGGCAGAAACTATCGGTTATCCCTCACCCTAAAAATATAAAATGAAAAATAATCAAAGTAATCTCCTCTTCTTTCTCTTCTCTTTGTTACTGCTGTCGTGTAGCAAAAGCAAGGACGTTGTGGATGAACAAAACACACAGCTACCACCGCAGGAAGCAGCCACCATTCAAGGGTTCTATCTATTGAATGAGGGTAATTGGAACACGAACATGGCTTCGCTGGATTACTATAACTATGCTACAGGGATATATCATAAGGATATTTATACCAAAATCAATTCCAATGCCACTTTGGGATTGGGCGATGTGGGCAACGATATCGGCATCTATGGCTCTAAATTATATGCCGTCATTAATGCGTCAGACAAAATAGAAGTGATGGATGTGAATACCTGTAAGCGCATCAAAAGCATCACGTTAAAAAATTGTCGTTATATCACTTTTTCAAATGGGAAGGCCTACGCAAGTGCATATAATGGAGACATTGTATTAGGATCCAATTCCAGTTTAGGCATTGTGGTGGAGATTGATACTGTATCGTTGGAAATAAAAAGAACAGTAGAGGTAGGCCGACAGCCGGAAGAAGTAGCGATTATTGGCAACAAGCTATATGTGGCCAACTCCGGCGGATATAGTCCACCAGATTATGAAAGAACCGTTTCTGTTATCGACATGATGTCATTTACCAAAATAAAAAGTATCGATGTAGCCGTCAATCTGCACCGTTTAAAAGCCGATGCCGGCGGCGATCTTTATGTTTCTTCCCGTGGAGATTATTATGACACACCATCCAGACTGGTTGTAATTGATTCTAAAAATGACGTTGTAAAAAAGACTTTTGATATTGCAGTATCCAACATCAGTATAGCTGGCGACAGTGCTTATGTCATTGGCTCGGCATTTAACTATAATACCAACAACTGGACAAATACATTTCACCTTATTAATACGAAAACAGAAACATTACTAGAGAATAGTTTTATTTCGGACGGATCAGCATCTGAGCTGGACAAGCCTTACGGCATAGCTGTAGATCCAACAAGTAAAAATATATACATCACCGATGCTAAAGACTACGTATCCTCAGGTATGCTCTATGGATATAATAAGGAAGGGAAAAAAATTTTCAAGATAAGCTCAGGAAATATCCCTGCTCATTTTGCTTTTACGTATAAATAAGCTTTTAAATAACAATGAAAATGCGTTTGAAACGATCCTATGTATTCTTTGTCGTTGCCACAGCCACAACCCTATTGTTTAGCTGTTCCAAAACCGATTTAGTGGAAACACCTACCATGTCTTTTTCGATGAAAGAAAAGAAAATTACTACCCAAATTAACGAACCAATTTCTATTTCCACACAAATCGTAACGGGTACTGCCATCTTCGAGGAATGGTATATAGGTAAGGAACTCGTGCATCAAGGATCAAACTTTAAATATAGTTTTACCTCTGCAGGAAATTATCAGATCAATTATATCGCGAAAAATAAGTATGGCATTTACAAGGATAGTTTTTTGGTGCAGGTAGATGCACCAATCAGACCGGGAGGGGAAAGTGAATATGTAACTACACTCTTTGCGTTTGTTCCTGCACCCGGTCAATTCATCAACAAAGCGCCCGGAAATTTAATAAGTGCTCAGGGGTTATTAGGCAAAAAGGGCATGGTAAGCCTTGGTGCATGGGGGGGCTACGTTGTCTATGGTTTTGATCATAGTGTTCCAAACAAAGATGGCAACGACATAGAGGTTATGGGCAATGCCTTGCCAGAATGGAGCGAGCCGGGGATCATCTATGTGATGCCAGATGACAATGGGAACGGCAAGCCAGATGACACTTGGTACGAACTAGCTGGGAGCGAATTTGGGAAAACAGATGGTACTTATGTGAGGGACTATGAAGTAACTTATTTCCGACCGGAAGCAGCAAACAAAGATGTACCATGGGAAGATAATAAAGGTAATAGTGGTGTAGTAAAGAAAAATAGTTTTCACACACAGGCCTACTATCCAGAATGGATTGTTGAAAACAAATATACCCTCAAAGGATCTTGGCTAAAAACGAAAATAGATCCATCAAGACCCACTTATATTGTATCACTGCCATATGACTGGGGTTATTCCGACAACAAGACAGAAGCAAGTGGCGGCGGCAAAGTAGATATAAGCAATGCCGTTGATGCAAGTGGAAACAAAGTAGAACTCAAAGCAATAGATTTTATCAAAATACAAACAGGCGTATTCGGGGATGGTGGCTGGTTAGGAGAATCTTCCACAGAAGTTGCCGGAGTTAAAGACCTGCATTTTTCAACAAATCAATAATTTTTTAACCAATTAATTTCGAAAATGAACAACAAACATGTATCAAAACTGATCCTTCTTTGCACAGGAATTATTTTACTTTATTCTTGTTCAAAAAACGAAGACATTCTATCTCCCACTCCTGTAACGCCAGTGGCTAAATACGCAGATGGTTTCTTTGTAATTACTGAAGGGTCTTATGCACAAACGTCAGGAACAGTTCAGTTTTATGCTTATGGAGCCGATACTATTTCTACCAAAGTGTATGAAAAGGAAAACCCCGGCATGATTAGCTCCAATGCTGCCAAAACTAGTACTTTACAGTTTGCAACTTTATACAACAATAAGTTATATCTGATTAGTAAAATAAACGGGCCTGTGATTAAGCTAAATGCAGAGACACTCAAAGAAGAACTACGCTACAATCAGGAAACAAGCAATTGGAGAAGTCTGATTGGTATAACAGCAACCGAAGGGCTGATGAGTGCTGCAGATGGCGTGTATGTTTTCAACTTAAATACACTAACACCTCAATATAAACTTAGTACCGTTTCGGCTAGCAATACTGGCGATATGCTCAAAGACAGCAATTATGTTTATCTATTGCAAAGCAATGGCACTAAAATCATTTCATCCACAAACTATTCCTTTGTAAAAAGCTTCAGCAACATCAACCGTGGTTTTGCAAAAACACCTAACGGGAAAGTGTGGGGTGCCTCCAGCAACCGACTAATCAGCATCGACAAAAACCTAGATACTGCCGGCGTAGCACTCACGGCAACTATTTCTTCTTGGGGATTGGATGCTCCAACTTTGATTACTGCATCAACTAAGGAAAATGCTGTATTCTACACCTCAGGTAAAAATATATACAAGTATATCGACGGAAATGTGGCATCCGTTGCTACTCCATTTATCACCATTGACATAAGTCCATTTATGATCTATGGTGCAGCAAGATATGATCGAAATAAGGACTATATTGTTGTGAACGGTATTGCTGGATATGGTGCAGCTTCAGGGATTAGCTATTTACTCATCTACAATGCTTCCACGGGTGCATTAGTGAAAAAAATTCAATATGGGAATGATGGTGCAGTAGTCGATTTCAATCATATTTATTTCCCAAATCTGACTATATTTTATTAAGGGTTTCAAAAGACCAGTCGGACAATCCTGCCATGGCTATCCACCATGCCATAAAAACAGTATCGGGTTTTTGTGGTATGGTGCTTGTGTGGTTACTTAGGTTAGCTGATATATTTTTCCAGGAAGACGCTGTACTATATTTTGCATTTCAAGATTGAGGATGCACACAGCGACTACGCTGCTACTTAAGCCACTTAAAAAATTAATTTCGTCTATACCAATCTGTCCTTTCTCTGTTAGAATATCAATGATTATTTTTTCATCTTCAGTAAAGTTGATAAACAGTTCTTTGGTTTTCCTTTTTTCTCGCTTTTTATGTTCTACCCATCCCATTGATTCTAATAGCTGTGCTGCATCGGTTAACAAGACCGCTTTATTGTTTTTGATTAAATAATTGCAGCCGCTGCTTCTTTTGTCTGTAGTTTTTCCCGGAAAAGCAAACACATCCTTATTATAGCCATTAGCCAATTCGGCGGTTATCATACTGCCGCCTTTAATATCGGTTTCAATTACAATAGTAGCATCGCTTATGCCGGCTACAATACGATTTCGACTGGGAAAGTTGTGTTTGTCAGGCTTGGTATTGGTCATAAACTCGGTAAGCAATCCTCCCGATTGTAGCATTTCTTTGGCCATGTCTTTATGAGCCGAGGGGTATATTGTATCGAGCCCATGAGCCAAAACTCCCACAGTTTGTATATTGCTTTTTAAGCAAGCTTTATGTGCTAAGGCATCTACTCCGTATGCCAGCCCGCTTACCACCAATATGTTGCTATCGGAGAGTGTTGTAACAAGAGTTTCCGTCATTTGTTTGCCATATTCAGTATGAGTGCGCGAGCCTATGATTGCAATTATTTTAGCATGATTTAAATTGGTAGTTCCGCGGTAGTATAGCATGGTGGGTGCATCGTAGCAATTAAGTAGCCGTTTGGGATATGTTTCATCTGTAATAAACAGGGGTTGTATTTTGTATTTTTCGATAAATGCTATTTCTTTTTCGGCAGTTTCAAAATTGTGAAACTGCTTGATACTGCTTGCACGTATTGTTCCAATTCCTTCAATTTTTTCGAGTGTTGATCGCTTTGATGTAAATACTTCTTCGGGGCTTAAATGCTCCAACAGGATGCGCGCCTGTACACATCCAATGCCAGGAATAAGGGTTAGTGCTATTTGATGTAAAAGTGTTGTACTCATAACAGGATAGTGTACTATAAAAGTAATATCTATTTTTTAATAAAATAGCTCCATTGGCTTTGGCTGTTGCAACGAACACTGCTGCCGCAATGTGCGACGCAAGACAGATGCCATAAGCACCGTTGCTGATTTCAAAAAACTATCCGTAAAGTATTTTAAGAAAGATCCATACTGCTGGTGCTGCAAATAGTACAGAATCGAAACGATCCAGAAAACCGCCATGTCCGGGCATTATATGGCCGCTGTCTTTTACAGCCGCCATCCGTTTCAGTTTGGATTCGAAAAGGTCGCCAAATGTGCCAGAAATCGCTGTGAGAGCACTTATTATAATGCCCGTTGTTGCAATGCCCCAGTCTATTTTTTGTAGAAAAAGAAGCGAGAATAATGGCCAGGTGAGTGAGGCACTTAGGATAATTCCGCAAAGGGTACCTTCCCAGGTTTTTTTTGGCGAAATTTTGCTGAGTGGTGTTTTTCCTATTGCAGAACCAGCCAAATATGCCATTGTATCATTGATCCAGACACTTCCAATGATGTATAAAACGATGTATTGACCTAATGGCAACTGTGATAATTGCTCCGAGGCGGCAAGATGTAGTAGCAACCCTAACGGAAGTGCCGTGTACAACAGTCCGCCCAAAAGCCAGATTAATATTTTAGGAGTAACTATTGTTGTTTTAAAAATCCCCCATAATAAAAACACAATACCGGCCACCAAAAAGGGCAAAGAAAAATTATCCTTAAGGCCAAAGTTGCCTATTTGCAAGCCACTACCAGACAATAGCAAAATGATATGATAGCCTAAAAGCCCCACGCCAAGTTTGGCAAACTCATGTACTTGGGGGATGCTTATTTTTTCAACAAGTTTGAAGTACTCCCACCAACATCCAAAATAGATTATGGATATTAAAACAAATAAGCTCCATTGATTATACAGCAGCCCAACCATCATGACTGCTACAAAAATCAAGGCAGTGAATGCTCTTGTCCAAAATGTGGGCCAGTTAAATGCCATCTGCTGCGTTTGTAGTTATGGATCGGGTTTGTTTGAAACGAATTAATAGTATTACAAGGATGGGAATAATCAGAAAGCCCAGATAGCTACCTTCTCTATCGTTGAGTATTTCTTGTAACGGCTTGCCCTTTCCCAATTGAAAATAAATCAGCATTACTGCGGTTGCATTGTTGATAAAATGGGCTAAAATATTCAGCCATATTCTACCGCTATACTGGTATAGCAATCCTAAAACAACGCCCAATGCCAGTCGGGATAGAAATCCATAAATAGAAAAGTGTACTGCACTAAAGATGATACTAACAATGACAATACTGAGCCAAAACTTACCAGTACCCCGATATAAATAATTTTGTAATCCTCCTCTAAAAAAGGCTTCTTCGCATACTGCTGGCACAAATGCAAGTACAAATAAAGAGATCAACAGTTCTGAAACTGTGCCAACATTTACTATACCGGCTACGGTTTGCGCATAGTTGTTTTCCATCCGGTCAAACTTCAACCGCCAGTCTATTGGAAAGGGGAGCTTGTAAGAAAAATAGCCCAGTGCTCCGCTTAGGGCAAGCCCGCATATAATTATCAAAATAGATAGCAATATCTGTTTTTGTGAAATACTTCCCTTAAACCCAGTAAGTGTTATTGGCTTGTGGCTTAGTCTGGATGCGGTAAATAAAGTAGGTGCCAAAAAACCAAAAATGGCAGAGAGTGTTTGCATTACCTGCATTTCGCGTAAAAAGGCCGAATTACCCATAAGGGTGTTTAGATTTTCGGTTATAAAAGCCATGCTTTTCCCGCTCATGGCAGCCATTGCAGGAATGGCAAGCATCCCTCCAACGGCAAACGCAACCAGCATAAAAAAACCTGCCATGTACGAAACCCCTTTTTCGCTGAGTGTACCCATCATTGTTCTTAAAAAGTTTGATGCAAAAATAGATGCAATAATATTGCGGCACCTACTTTTTTTGAAATGAAAAAGAACCGCAAACTTGCGGTTCTTAAATACGTTTTATATCAGGACGTTTATTTGCGTATCGGTATAACTAACTTGAAACCAATGATGCCGATATGTTTTGCTTGAAAAGCAAACTGAAATTATTTCTTTGCATTTGCCATTACATACGCCATCAGGTCGGCAGTTTCCTGATCTGACAGTTTGGCCTTTTTAGCCATGGCATGCATCAGCTTTTCCTGTTCGGTAAAAGTTTGTTTAGGTACATGATCGGTTTTATTGCCATGGCATTTAGTGCATTTCGCAGAACTTATCAATAAACCTCCGGTATTGGCAGTGCCAACAAGCGTTGTTGCAGCTTCTGTAGCTATAGGAGGTGCTGGTGTTTTAGATGCTTTGGGAGAACATGCCACCATAACTGATGTTAAGATCCCTACGGCTATTAATACCTTTTTCATTTTCAATAATGTGTTTATTTAATAATAGTTTCTTTGCCAAAATATGAATGTAGCACTTTTGGCAGTTTTATTTCTGTTTCTGTTTGATTATTTTCCAAAAGACATGCCACAATTCGCGGCAATGCTAAAGAACTGCCATTCAGCGAGTGGAGCAGTTGAGTTTTTCCACTTTCATCTTTAAACCGAATTTTCATTCTATTGGTTTGGTAGCTCTCAAAATTAGAAGTGGAACTAACTTCAAGCCAGCGTTGCTGAGCCGCACTATACACTTCAAAATCGTAGGTGAGGGCCGAAGTAAAACTCATGTCGCCGCCGCAAAGCCTTAAAATGCGATAAGGCAACTCCAAAGACTGCAACAGTCTTTCTACATGAGCCACCATTTCATCCAGTGCTTCATAGCTTTTATCGGGATGTACCAATTGCACAATCTCTACCTTTTCGAACTGATGCACACGGTTCAAACCGCGCACGTCTTTGCCAAAGCTGCCAGCTTCTCTTCTAAAGCAAGGAGAATAAGCGGTCATTTTGATCGGGAGTTGTTCTGATTTTACAATGTCATCTCTATAAATATTAGTTACAGGCACTTCGGAAGTGGGGATCATGTAAAAATTATCCGTTTGCATATGGTACATCTGACCCTCTTTGTCGGGTAGCTGACCTGTTCCATAAGCCGATGCTTCGTTTACCATAAATGGAGGCAAATACTCCGTGTATCCCTCCTCTATATTATAATCTAAAAAGTATTGAACCAAGGCTCTTTGAAGTCTTGCACCTGATCCTTTATATAGTGGAAAGCCACTGCCCGTAAGCTTTGCTCCTGTTTCAAAGTCCACAATGTCATATTCTTTGATGATGTCCCAATGCGGTTTAGCGCCTTCGTGTAACTGTGGCTTCACACCTCCTTCTCGTACCACCTCATTGTCTTCGGCTTTAGTTCCTTGGGGTACAAGCGGTGATGGTAAATTAGGTAATTGTACCAGAGTTTGATGAAGTTCGTCCTCGGTTGTAGCCAACTGTTCACTAATGGGTTGTAATTTACTTTTTAGTGCTGCCACTTCTGTCTTTTTTGCTTCAGCAGCTTCTTTATTGCCTTTACCCATCATACTACCAATTTCTTTGGAGGTACTGTTTACCATAGACTGCGTTGTATCAAACTCTAATTGTAATTTTTTACGTTGGTCGTCCAATGCTATTATCGAATCTACCAGCTCAATATTTTTAAAATTCTTTACTGTCAGGCGGTCTTTTACTTCTTGCACATTTTGCCTGATCACATTTACTTGTAACATTTTGAATACGTTTTGTGCAAAAATATAATCATAAGGTGAGTATCCTGTATTTTTTTAAGTTCTGTTCGTTCTAACTAAAAACACAGATTAAATAAGGTACAACTCCCTACCTTAGCATTTATGGAGAAAAAATTGTTTCTATTAGATGCTTATGCGCTGGTGTTTCGCGCTTATTATGCCTTAATTCGTAGTCCACGCTACACCAGCACCAACAAAAACACCAACGCCCAATTTGGATTTACCAATGCATTGGTAGAACTATTGAATAAACAAAAACCTTCGCACATGGCCGTTTGCTTCGACACCCACGGCCCAACAGAAAGACATACAGACTTTGCAGATTACAAAGCCAATCGACAAGAAACGCCTGAAGATATTTTAATAGCAGTACCCGATATTAGAAAAATCATTCGTGCTTTTAATATTCCAATTATCGAAGCTGCGGGTTTTGAGGCAGATGATGTTATTGGCACTTTGAGCAAGCAAGCCGAGCGGGCAGGCTACGATGTATATATGGTTACACCGGATAAAGATTATGGACAATTAGTTTCTGACAAGGTAAAGATTTACAAACCAGCTTATCAGGGCGGCGATGTAGAAATTATGGGGCCGGAAGAAGTGTGTGCCAAATGGAATATCAAAAACGTATCGCAGGTGATTGACGTGCTGGGGTTGATGGGCGATGCTGTGGACAACATACCGGGTATTGCCGGAGTAGGAGAAAAAACCGCTGCAAAGCTACTGGCCGAATATGAAACTCTCGAAAACGTAGTGGCTAATGCAGAAAATATCAAAGGTGCCCTGGGCAGAAAAGTGGTGGAAGGAAAAGATATGGCTATTTTATCCAAAAAGTTAGCCACCATTATTACCAATGTGCCAGTGGAATTTCATGAAGAAGATTTTAGCGTAAAGGATTGGAACAAAGGAGCACTCAAAGAAATCTTTGGAGAACTGGAGTTTCGCACGCTAGGGAAGCGCCTGCTGGGAGAAGATCTTGTTGCTTCCAGCACTTCGGCAACAAACCTAAAAGTAGCCACTCAAGCGGTGCAGATAGACCTATTTGGAAATGTGATTGGAGGCAACGAAGTATCCGCCACGCAACCAAAACCTATAGATGCTGAAACCGAAGATGCCCCTGTATTTGCGTCCCTGAAGAAAATTCACGACTCTGAACATGAATACATTGCCGTTATTGGAGAAACGGCTATACAAAGTTTGGTAGAACAACTATCCATTTTTGATGAAATTTGTTTTGATACAGAAACAACTAATATAGATGCTAACCTGGCAGAACTGGTAGGCATGAGTTTTTCGGTGAAGGCCGGCGAAGCTTGGTGGGTGCCCTGCCCGCAGGAAAAAGCGGCTACGCTAGAGATATTATCCACATTCAAACCTTTGTTTGGAGACGAATCTAAAACATGGATTGGCCAAAACCTTAAATACGACTTACTAATGATGAAGTGGTACGGGGTAGAGCTGAAAGGAAAGTTGTTTGATACGATGCTGGCACATTATGTAATAGATCCGGATGGCAAACGAAATATGGATGAATTAAGTGCAAAATATTTGGGCTACGAGCCCATTCATATAGAAGAACTGATTGGCAAAAAGGGAAAAACCCAGGGAACTATGCGCGATGTGGAACTGGAAAAAATAACCGAATATGCAGCCGAAGACGCTGACATCACCTTGCAATTAAAAGAAGTGTTTGCTCCACTGCTCAAAAAGAAAGAGGTGGAAAAAGTTTTTGAAGAAGTAGAGAATCCTCTGGTAAAAGTGCTTACAGATATGGAATTTGAGGGTGTAAGGATAGATGAAAACTTTCTGAATGCTTATTCCAAAGAACTGGAAAAGGACGCTGTAGAAGCCGAGAAAAAAGTGTTTGAAATAGCTGGAGTTCGGTTCAATCTGGCATCACCAAAGCAGTTGGGCGAAGTGTTGTTTGATAAGCTACAGTTAGATGAATCGGCAAAAAAAACCAAAACCGGGCAATACCAAACAGGTGAGGATGTATTACTAAAATTAGCGGCCAAGGGGCATTTAATTGCAGAAGAAATCCTCAACTTCAGAGAACTTACAAAATTAAAATCAACCTATGTTGATGCACTACCCCTTTTGATTAATCCCAAAACCGGTCGTGTACACACCACTTACGGACAGGCAGTGGCAGTAACCGGAAGATTGGCTAGCAACAATCCCAATCTTCAAAATATACCGGTGAGAACCAACCGTGGCAAGGAAATAAGGAAAGCTTTTGTTCCCCGAGATGAAAATTATATGTTGCTTTCGGCAGACTATTCACAAATAGAACTTCGCATTGTGGCGGGCATTAGTGGCGATGCCAATATGGTGAAAGCTTTTCAAAGCGGAATCGATATACATACAGCAACAGCAGCGCAGGTGTTTAATGTGGCGGCGGAAGCAGTTTCCAAAGAAATGCGGTACAAAGCCAAGAGTGTCAACTTTGGAATTATTTACGGTCAGGGTGCCTTTGGTTTGGCAGATAATTTAGGTATTTCCAGAACCGAGGCGAAAGCCATTATCGATAGCTATAAAAAAGAGTTTAGCGGCATTCAGCG
>APMI01038446.1_pt1 | contig 22212 bp, 20 predicted proteins | sample 667938 | NCBI WGS metagenome assembly APMI01 (sample SAMN01084076, study PRJNA167559) | wastewater metagenome | biome: Wastewater | place: Denmark: Ejby Moelle, Odense | collected 2011-11-28
GTTGTTATTATCGATACCCAACTTCTGCTGAGCTTCTAAAGCATGATCGATTAAATATTTTCTTTGTTCAATACCATAAAATTCTGTATCGGGAGCATAATATGCGCCGGCTAAACAAAATTTTCCTACACCGCTACCGATGTCTAAAATCTTACCGCCATTATTCGCTAGAAAATCCACTGATAGCTTCGTAATATGGAGCGGTGTCCAATGAACTGTTGCCATATTTCGTATATACCTAGGGTACAGGTCATCGAAACTAGCATCACTTTCCATGTACTTATTTTTCTTAGTCCCAGTATGTTCATTCATTGTTTGTTCAAGCTTTTTCTTAATTGTATCGGGTATTGCTAACATAAAAATGTTTTACAGGAGCAATAGGTATGTATTCATAGCGCATTCAGACTGCTGCTAAAGTTTGTAGATTTGAAACCGGGGTGTCATACTGTAATTAATTGCAAATCACATGTCTAAGGTTGACAGATAATAATCTGCCTCAATAGACGTATTTTATCTATCAAGTTCAAAATTAAAAAACAGCTAAATGGTAAATAGTGCATTTTATCACTTTCTAAATTGATATTTATCAATTTTTATGCTCTAATTTTAAGCCAATATGAGTTTGAAAGGTATTTTTCCAATTGACAGGTGGGATTTTGATTCACAATCAATCTTGAAAGATTTGCCCCCCGAGGATTATGAACAACTCATTCAACATTCTACAGAGAAAAAATACATCAAAGGAGAAATGATATTTAAGGAAGGAGCCATACCTTCTGGCATTTATTATATAGAGAGAGGAAAGGTAAAAAAATATAAAGTTGACCACTTTGGCAAGGAACACATCATTTATGTAGCTAATTCTGGTGAACTTATTGGTTACCATGCACTCCTTGCCTCAGAAAGCTATCCTGATTCCGCTGCCGCACTTGAGGAAAGTATCATTTCATTTATCCCCAAAGATATTTTTTCGGAAGTGCTCGACCATTCTCCGGTTTTGTCCCGAAAGCTGTTGAAAACACTAAGTCATGAATTTGGCGTCTTGGCTAACAATATTTCTGTTTTTGCCCAACATTCTGTCCGGGAACGCCTGGCCATAACATTGCTTGTGTTGCGGGAAAAATTCAAAACTGAAACAGATGAAGGGCAATCCATTGGAATTAATGTGAGCAGGGGTGATATTGCAAGCATGACTGGGGCAACACGGGAGAATATCGTGAGGCTTCTTACGGATTTTAAAAATGAGAAGATGATAGAAACAAAAGGAAGAAAAATATGGATCATTGATATTAAAAAACTCGCTGCGGTTTCTAATTATCTATGAGCGCTTCAAATACAATTACTACAGGCATTTAGCCCTCTCATCCAAATGTGATATAAATCACATTTTTCGAATTGACTTGGGGCTAATTTTGTTGAAAATCTTGTAATGTCAAAGCCTAATGTAATTGTCAGCTTTTTCAAAATGCGATGTCCCGCATGCAGAAAAGGATTTGTATTCGTCAATAGGAGTATTTTCCCTCTGAATAAATGTATAGACTTAGTAAATAATTGCCCCGTCTGTAATCAACAAATACAATTGGACCGAAGAAATAGTGGTGGTGGAATAAATTATGCTTTGACTATGGTCTTGTTCTTTCTCAATATTTTATGGTACTGGCCTATCTTTGGACTTTCTTATAAAGACAACAGTATATTCTCTTTTTTACTTACCAGCATTGCAGTCGTTGTCCTGGTGCAGCCATGGCTAACAAGGTATTCTAGAATCATTTTTTTATACTTTATGGTTAAGTATAAGGCCAATGGTTTCAAAGCTAAAACTTAACATGACAATACCCGAAGCCTAATCAGGAAACTGAAACAGGATTTTGAAAAGTAATATTGATTTTTTTTTTCAACTTTAGAATAATGCACGCCGTTCAGTTTACAATGGAGGAGAAAACCTTGCTTGCATCTTGTTTTGAGCTGCGAAAGACATATCTACTGGAGCAGCCAAAATTCCATAAAAAGTATCTAAACCTGATAACCTCTGTTTTTGCAAAGTTTGAAACAGGCAATGAAATTCGATTAACACTCTGGGAAAAGCTTTCATGTTGCAGTTGTGTAAACGATCATAGGGAAGATTTGCAGAGTGCGGTAAGTATCAACACAGCCTATGATTGGGTAACCGTTACCAAAAACCGCTATGAAATTCTGAAGGAGATAGATTTGTGTTTAGACATTCTTGCCAAATGTGGGTACTTTAGAAGGAGCACGCGTCGCTTTGAAGGCAATGCGAGATTTCGATATAGGAATATTTTTGCGCTGATTGATAAATTGAGAAATACTGAGAGTATATACATTCGGAAAGAAAGCGGGAAAATAAAACGTATTGGCTTTGTAAACAAGGACGGTATGCTTTCTTTTTATCTGAATGAGAAAATAGATTTTAAACAAGTGGAGTTTCGAACTTTGGATGAAGCCCAGGTTACTGACCGCATAAAAAAATATTTTGATACTGTTATATTACGAGCCGCAGCCCTGGAAATCCTTGAAACGTATGATTATTTAGACTATCCCGCAGGTACTATTGCTGTATTAATCAACCTGATTTCTTCTACATAAAGATTCAATAAGACTGGTACAGGGTATTTATGCAATTCATGATAAGGAAATAGTTCCACTCTTTAGACTTGATATAGTCGTCAAGCTGCGTAAATAGCTCAGGGTGCTTTTGGGAGTTTACATGTACCTCCATATTGGTTGGCCTGGGAATTTCTATTATGGAAGCAATCTTGGGTTTGAACGTGGCCTTTACATACCGACCAATATCCTCAATATTGGCGGTTTGCGCTTGCTCAACAATATCTTCAATGAGCCGTTGCATGCGGGTCAGTTCTCTGTTGAGGTGCTCGAAATCTCCATACGAAATGGGGAGGGTACTAGCAATACAATACTTACGCTTATTCCAGTATTGCGGGGGAATTGCTATCTCGGAATTTAGAAGCGTTCGGTTGGTAGAACTGTAACAATACTGGAAATAAATGAGGCTGGTGCCGTCCCTGCGGGCCTTCTTTGGGGCGCAAATTGCTTTGATTGGTAACAACATACTTAGTCGATTTTTTAGTCGATTAAACCATTGTTAACCTGTAATAAAGGTAGGTAAACCTCTCCGGTGGCTCTTGTTAGATATTCGCTAAAAACCGCTCCCAGCTTGTAAAGTGCCGTAAAATGAAGTAAGGGTTGCGATTTGCAACCCTTACAAGTGTGGTTCCGTAGGGACTCGAACCCTAGACCCGCTGATTAAGAGTCAGCTGCTCTACCAACTGAGCTACGAAACCGATTAAGGTGGGCAAAGATAGCGTTTAATAAACTTTTTTTCTAGTAAAACACCTGCCAATAAAACACAAAAACAGAACTTTCTTTCGCTGCTGTAGCTGGTAAACAAGTCGATTATGCAATACTTTTCCTGAATTTTTTTCCTTATATTTTTAGTAACTAATAGTTATTAAAAAATGACACATACAATATATATGACTACATATTTCATATTGAATCAATTTTTATTGCATTCCATGATTTAAGCATTGATATTTTTGTTTATTTGACAATGATAGTAAATAATATTTTCATCTTGATTATTGGTAATATAATTGTTAAATTGTAGTAAAATCAAGTATCATGAAAAAACTACTATTACTCCCCCTGCTTTTCCTTGTTTTTGGTACTGTCTGCGCGCAAGTTTTCCCCAATGGTGGCTGGGTTACCAAAACGCCATTACCTGTCGGAAGATGGGGACAAGGCCAAACCTCTTTTCAGACCAACACCAGTCCCGACACTGCAAAATTGTATAATATCAGTGGTGCAGATGCCTCTTTCGCATTGGTGAGTGATGTAAGCCGCTTCAATACTGTTACCAGTGTTTGGAGCACCCTGAACCCGATCCCTCTGTACAGGTACCAGCAGCAGGCCATCTACCATAATGGCAAGATATATTTCATAGGCGGTTACCTGGGTGGCCAGGCAGCCCAGACCAACAATGATATATATGATGTAGCCAGCAATTCGTGGTCTGCAGGAGCTCCACTGCCTACTGCAGTTGGCGATTATGCTGCGGGGGTCAACGGCGACTACATTTATATAATTTGCGGTCGTAGCGGAACTACAGATTATAACCTTGTACAGGTTTACAATACGAACACCAATACCTGGTCTTCAGCTACGGCCTTCCCCGGCATTGCGAGCAGCGGATGCAGGGCGGGAATAGTTAGAGGCCAAATAATTTTTGCCGGGGGATTGGTTGCTGCAAGCGCACAGGCGCAGTCACAGGCATGGAAGGGGCTTATAGACCCATCAAACCCCAACCTCATTACCTGGACTGCTCTGCCTAATTACCCGGGAGGTACCGTGTGGCGTTTTGCTGCAGGTACTATCGAGGGTGCCTTTGCAACTCGTGTCTACTTCACGGGCGGTGCGCCGGATGGCACTTCCGCTGTGGGTCTAACGGGTACATACGCTTATAATGTAGCGACCAATCAATGGGAAACCGGCCCCGCAAAACCTACCGGTGCAAATAACATATCAGCACTGTCACCGCTTATAGTAAATGATACCCTGTTTTTCGCCTGCACTGGCGGCCATATTGGCAACAACATTATTACGAACGCAAATGAGTGGTTGAAAATTGATCTTGCCCATGCGCCTGCTGCAGGTATTACCGGCCCTGATTCGATTTGTACTAATACTACCGCTACGCTTACGGCCTCTGCCACCGGCATAAGCCAACAATGGCAGGTTTCCAGTGACAATATTAATTTCACCTTTATTCCCGGTGCCACAACCAACAGCTATACCACACCGGCCCTTTCACAAACCACCTACTATCGTTATGTGACCTATGCTGTTTTAGATAGCGCCATCTCTGCAAGCCATATGGTATACGTAGCCGATCCTGTTGTCATAACATCACAACCGTCTTCGGTAACCCTGTGCGGAGGTTCGTCTACATCTTTTACGGTTGCAGCAACGGGCAGCGACCTTACCTATCAATGGTATCAGAACAATGTGGCGCTCCCTAATGCCGGGGTATATTCCGGAGTTACCACACCTACATTGTCCATCAGTGATGTTACAGGGCTTAATGGATACTCATATACGGTCGTGGTGCGCAACTCATGCAATACCATGACAAGCAATCCTGCAACTATTACGCAAAGTGCCAATAATGTATGGAACGGCTCTGTTAGCACTGCATGGTCAGACGCAGCTAATTGGGGCTGTGGTATTCCTGATATCACCACCGATGCTGAGATACCTGCATCAGCACCCAATATGCCGCTTGTAGATATACCCGATGCCATTTGCTACAGCATTACTATTGATGCGGGCGCATCTTTAGCCTTCACGGGCACAGACAATGCCCTGGAAATAAAAACGTATATCTCCCATGCGGGTACCTTTGACCCTTCCCTGGGTAAGATCATCCTTTCGGGTTCGGTTACCCAGGATATCCCCGGCGTTACGTACAAACACCTTGACATCAGGAATTTCAGCACCAAGATATTGGAGGACGACGCCACAGTTACTGATATCCTTAGCCTGGAGCAAGGGAACATAATGATCAATAAGAAAAATCTGACATTGGCCTCACCCGGTTCTATAAGTGGTGGCAGCGCGAGCTCATATATTGTAACCAACGATAGCGGAGTGGTGATAGCACAGTCTTTAGGCACAGGAGGCAATACAGGTTCTGTGTTGATACCTGTGGGCAGGGATGGCCGCGGGTATACCCCCGTAACACTTCAAAACTCCGGTGCACTGGATACCTTCAATGTGCGCGTGAAATACGATGTGTATAACGACGGTTACGGCAACGGATTTAACCCGCCTAAAGTGATAAGCCCGGTTGTAAACCGCACATGGCTGATAACAGAAAATACACCCGGCGGATCTAATGTGAACATGACCTTGCAGTGGGTAGACTCGAACCAGATAAATAACTTCAGCACAAGCCATGTGTATATAGCACATTATACAGGTGGCCAATGGGTTGGTCTCTCAGGTCCTTCGGCCAGCGCACCTGCGGCAGGTGGCTCCAATCCTTACTTTACATCGGCAAGCGGCATACAGAGCTTTTCGCCGTTCACAGTTGCCTCAAGCGGAATTTTCCCGCTGGTTACAAAAACCATCAATGCAGCAGAGTTCAACCTGGATGCATATCCTAACCCTGCCATGAGCGTGATCACTTTGAATGTTAACGGAACCGTCTCGGGCACGGCTACGGTTGTTATGACAGATATTGCAGGCAGGGTAGTGAAAGCCCCCGTGGAAATGACGGGTAACAAGGTAGAGATCAATATCGCTGACGTAGCGGTGGGTATGTATTTTATCAAATACACTGATGATACTCACCAGGAATTGATCAAAGTGAACAAACAGTAAATAAGGAATAGACTAAAAAACGCGCTCTTTGGTGAGCGCGTTTTTTTTGTTTTACAAACTTGATTAAATGGTCCAGTCAACAATATTATTTACATACTCCGGCTTATATGCAGCCTGAACTTTAATATAATTATCAGTGTAGCCTTCTACGGTGCCGTTCTTCTCTGCGCTTTCAAATAGCACTTTTCTTGTTTCTCCCTTATGCTGTTCCGTGAAGTATTGCATTTTTTGGTAAGACAGGTTCCGCAGTACTTTATTTCTTTCATGCCTTATGTTCATAGGCACGGCAGGCTTGATCTCAAGTGCATCGGTGTTAGCTCTTTCGGAGTAAGTGAACACATGCAGGTAGGAGATATCCAGTCCATGCAGGAATTCAAACGTCTCTTTGAAGTCCTCTTCGGTTTCCGATGGGAAGCCCACTATCACATCCACACCTATGCAGCAATGAGGCATTAGTTCTTTTATTTTCGCTACGCGCTCTGTGTATAGTTCGCGGCGGTAGCGTCTTCGCATCAGCCCCAATATTTTGTTGCTGCCGCTCTGCAATGGAACATGAAAATGCGGCATAAACTTTTTAGACTGTGCTACAAATTCTATTATTTCATTACTCAGCAGATTTGGCTCGATGGATGATATGCGGTAGCGTTCTATGCCGGGCATTTTGTCAAGCTCTTGCACCAGTTCGTAAAACGATTCTTCACGCTTTTTGCCGCCATCATTTCCCTTGCCGAAATCGCCAAGGTTGATGCCTGTGAGCACTATTTCTTTAGTGCCGCCCGCAGCCAGTTCTTTTATGTTTTCCAATACGCCTTGTATGCTGTCGCTGCGGCTATGCCCACGAGCGAGGGGTATAGTGCAAAAGGTGCAGTTATAATCGCAGCCGTCCTGTACTTTCAGGAAGGTGCGTGTCCGGTCATTTATTGAGTAGGAACTATGAAAACCTTCAACTTCCTCAATGTCGCAGGAGCATATTTTGGTACTGTCGCCCTTGGTAAAATCCTGCAGGTGCTTACCCAGGTTAAATTTTTCGGCGGCGCCAAGCACCAGGTCCACGCCCTCTATCTCTGCTATTTCCTGCGGCTTTAATTGTGCATAACAGCCTGTTATTACTACCGTAGCCCGTGGCGAGCGGCGTTGTATCCTTCGCACTATCTGCCGGCATTCCTTGTCCGCATTTTCTGTAACAGAGCAGGTATTGATCACATAGACGTCTGCCTCTTCCTCGAAATCTTTCTTCATAAACCCATCTGCCTCCAGCATGCGGCTTAATGTGGACGTCTCGGAATAGTTCAGCTTACAGCCTAGTGTATGAAATGCTACTGTTTTGGTTTGCTGCATAAAGGGCTGCAAATTTACTTATAATTTCTTTAAGGCACCGTGGCACCATTTTTACCCCTTATTATAGTAAATTGTGAAAGATGAAACGTGTAACTTATTTATTCATAGCACTTTTGGTGATATGTGGCGCGTGCCAGCGCGTCAAGCAGCTAGCTACCATAACGGTAAATATCCCTTATAATTACGATCTCACAATACCGGGCTACGTAGACACTTTTAATATACCACCCGGCGTAGGGCTTGACATTTCATTGCCTTCATTTCCTATTGAGACAGGTTCTGCACAAACTCTGCAGGATAACCATACATCGGCAGCCAAGATCGTGGACGTTAAGCTCAGCAAGCTTACACTGAAAGTACTACAACCACCGGGCAGCAATTTCAACTTTATTTCTGCTGTCAGCGTCTATTTATCAGCTCCAGGTTTGCCGGAAGTGCAGGTAGCATCGCAATACAATATACCCAATGGACTGGATAGCCTTTCACTTACCTGCTCGGGCGCCGATCTTAAGAACTACTTTCTTGCAGATACCATGTATGTAAGGCTGTACGCCCATTTTGACAATGTACCTCCCCCTAATACCACATTCAGGATCCATTCTGTATTTGCTTTGCGTGCAAATCCTCTATACTAAAAAAGCCTCCCTGCCGGCGGCGGAGAAGCTTTCTTATATCTAAAAGTATAGGGGCTTAAAATCTGTAACCCAGTTTGAAGGCAAACTGAGCCATCTCCCTGGTGTCCTGGTCCATGTTGTCAAGTGTGTTCACGAATGTGAAACCCCAGCCAAGCTCAAGGCCGATATATAGATGTTTTGAAGGATTCATATTCAGCGAGTTGATGATCATACCGCCAAACTGGAAATTCTGCGCATTTGTGCGCATTGGGTAGTAGCTGCTATAGTAGGGATATGGACTGTACGCGTAATAGTCGTATGGCCTTTCACCCGTTACCAGGGTGAGAACCGGCGCTATTGCATATTTTACTTTACCCTTGCTTCCGCCGGGGTATATCTTAGGTCCTATCGAAAATGCAACATTTGTATAAGTATCCCAGTTATTGCTACTTCCTGATCCGGGGTAGTACATGTCTCCGTTCATATCGCCAAAGCTCAGCGTTACCGGTATATACAGGCTTACCGTGCCCCTTTTACCGAAATTGTGCTCATAACCAAGGCCGATACCAAAACCGTTTTCAGTAACATTGGCAGGTGAAAGTGTAATAAGGTCGGCACCATAGTTGATCTTTTTACGTTCCTTTTTGCCATGCTCCCTATGGTTATGGCCTCTTACTTCGCGGCCTTCCATATCATCATCTTCGTCATCACGGCTTCTTTTACGGTCGCTGAATACATCTTCAGTGCCGTTTTCGTATTCTACGCGCTCAATATCATTCTTATTTACGGTATAGTCCGGGCCCTTGGCATTGTCAGCCCTCTTATATGTAACATTGCGTCCATCTACCACCTTCACTTTTCCTTCCACCACATCGCCGTTCTTTTTGTAGATCCTGTCCTGGGCTATGCCATTTGTGGCGAAAGCCAGTGCTGTAGCACCAAGGAATAAAGTTTTTAAGTTCATAGAAGCTGACATTTTGTTTTTTTGGTTTTAGATTCAGCAAAATACAACATAAATAATGCCAAATTTTTAACAATATATAAAGTTACCGTAATTACTCTCAATAACAACCTCTTTTTTCTCGGCGTTTTCCACGTAGCCCGATACTTGGGCTTCGATCCCGAAGGATTTCGATATTTCTACAAGCCCCGCCGCGGTATCCTTGTCCGTAAATATTTCCAGCCTTTGGCCCATATTAAATACCTGGTACATTTCCTTCCATTCAGTGCCCGCCGATTCCTGTATCATTTTAAATAACGGCGGTATGGGCAATAAATTGTTCTTTACCACTCTTAATGCCGATGGAAGGTAATGGAGGCATTTGCTCTGGCCACCACCGCTGCAGTGTATAATGCCATGTATCTTATCAAAGTACTGCTCCAGGACTTTTAATACCACCGGGGCATATGTGCGGGTGGGGGATAGTAACATTTTCCCCACGTTTAGTGGCGTTTCAGTGCTGTCGGTAAGGCGGTAGGCTCCATTGTATACTACCTCTTCGGGCAATGCAGGATCCACGCTTTCGGGGTATTTAGCCGCATATTCTTTGTGCAGCATTTCGTGGCGGGCACTTGTCAGGCCATTGCTGCCCATGCTGCTGTTATACTCGTCTTCATAAGTAGCCTGTCCGTAGCTGGCCAGCGACACGACTACATCCCCGGCTTGCATCTTCTCGGTGGTTACTAGTTTGTCCCTGCGCATGCGACAGGACATGGTGCCATCTACTATTACCGTTCTTACTACATCGCCCACATCTGCTGTTTCTCCGCCCATCAGGTGCACCTCAATGCCATATTCCTTCAGCCTGTCGAAATAGGACTGGCTGCCGTTTATCAACTCAGATATCACTTCTCCGGGTATCAAATGTTTGTTGCGGCCTATGGTTGATGAATAAGTGAAGGGACCAGTAGCGCCTACGCAAAGCATGTCGTCTATATTCATCACTATGCTGTCTATCGCTATACCTTTCCATACGCTCAGGTCGCCGGTCTCTTTCCAGTACAGGTAGGCCAGTATCGACTTGGTACCTGCTCCGTCAGCATGCATCAGGTTGCAGTATGCCTCGTCATTGCCCCAGTAGTCGGGGTATATTTTGCAAAATGCATTAGGGAATAGGCCCTTGTCCAGCTTCGCAATAGCTTTATGTACGTCTTCTTTTTGTGCGGAAACGCCTCGTAAATTGTACCGGTTGTTATCAGGCATGGTATTATAAAAAATGCTTGCGCCCAAAGATAGGCTTTACATTATGATTAGCGAATTGCTAAGGCCGAATAAGGGTTCGTCCTGTCGAAATTTCTTTGGGGAATTAAAATTTATTGTAATTTTACATTTCAAATCGCACATCCCAAATGGGAACACATTCAGCTGGAAGCCTTATAAACCTCACTTCCTTTACATACACATCGACTACCGAAGTATTGATATCCCAATTCTTCTACATTGCAGAAAATATGGTGAACCATAAGAAGATGGTACACCCGCCTTGTTCCATTTAGCATAATGGCCCCTCAACCGCCTTTATGCATGGCCGTGCCATGCTTTCACGTTATGGCTATTTCCTTACAAACAGTTTTTTCTCACACAAATCATAATTCATGAACTTATCAACGTTTTTGGTCCACTATGGCTGGATCGTAGTGCTTGTACTGGCTATTATACTCTACAAGATAATTTTAAGGGTAATTTTTGGTATGGTCATCGTACCGGAGAACAGGATTGGATTGGTTACTAAGAAGTTTGTGCTCATTGGTGCTAATCGTGGTTTGCCTGATGGCCGTATAATCGCAACAAAAGGGGAGGCAGGTTTCCAGGCGCAAACGTTACCTCCCGGCCTTTACTGGTTCATGTGGCCCTGGCAATATAGCGTCAACATGGTGCCCTTTACAGTAATACCCGAAGGCCAGATAGGTCTCGTGTTGTCTAAGGACGGCGCCGAGATACCCACAGGGCGCATCCTTGCACGGCGCGTAGATTGTGATAATTACCAGGATGCTCATAAATTTCTTGACAATGGCGGACAGCGCGGCCGCCAGACAGCATACATCACTGCGGGTTCTTATCGTATCAACACTTATCTATTTGACGTGGTGGTAACCAACCAGCTCATCATTCACGAGAATATGGTCGGCATTGTCACCACCTTAGATGGTGATCCTATCCCTAACGGCCAGATAGCAGGTAGGATGGTCGATGCGCATAATAACTTCCAGGATATCGACACTTTTATGAACAATGGCGGTTGCCGTGGCCTGCAGCCGCAGGTCATACTTGCAGGTTCCTACTACATCAACCCCTGGGCAGTACAGGTAGAGGAAACACCAATGACCGATGTGCCTATTGGTAATGTAGGTGTAGTGATCAGTTACATAGGTGAGGACGGTAAGGACATGACCGGCGAAACCTTCAGACATGGTAACATAGTGTCGCGTGGTTTCCGTGGCGTTTGGATGGAGCCCCTTGGCCCCGGTAAATACCCCATCAATAAATACACGATGAAAGTGGAGTTGGTGCCTACTACCAACCTTGTGCTCAACTGGGCTAATGCCCGCAGCGAAGCGCACGCACTGGATAAAAACCTTTCCACCATCACGGTCCGTTCCAAAGACGGTTTCCCTTTTAACCTTGATGTAGCGCAGATCATTCACGTGCCTGCCAATGAAGCGCCAAAAGTGATCGCCCGTTTTGGCAGCATGACCAATCTTGTATCACAGGTGCTGGAACCTACTATAGGCAATTACTTCCGTAACTCAGCCCAGGATAGCGATGTTATCTCATTCCTTAGCACGCGTAAAGAAAGGCAGGAAGCCGCAAGGTCGCACATACGCGCGGTACTCGAAGAGTATAACGTGAATGCAGTCGACACGCTGATAGGCGACATCGTGCCACCTGAAGCCCTTATGAAAACGCTTACCGACCGTAAAATAGCCCAGGAGGAAGAAAAGACCTACGAGACACAGCGCATGGCCCAGGAAAAACGCCAGGGTGTGGAGCGTGAGACTGCAATAGCTGATATGCAAAAGGAAATAGTGAAAGCACAGCAAAGCGTGGAAATATCACAACGCACTGCCGATTCTGCCGTTAAGAAGGCCGAAGGTGATGCGACCAGCCTCAAGCTGCAGGTGAATGCGGAAGCTGAAGCCACGAAGATGCGCGCCAATGCCGAAGCTGAAGCAACACGCCAGAGAGCATCCGCCCAGGCCGATGCCACAAAACTCAATGCATCTGCCGAGGCCGAGAAAATATCAAAGACAGGTAATGCCGAGGCCGAAAAGATCCTCGCCATTGGTAAATCTACCGCCGAAGCTTACGAGCTACAGGTAAAAGCAATGGGTGGCGATAACTTTACCCGTTACAAAATAACCGAGGAGATTGGCAAGAACGAAATAAAGATCATCCCCGACATCATTATCAACGGGAGCAACGGTACCGAAGGTTCAATGAACGGTTTAATGGGACTTAAACTGATGGAAATGCTTAGTGACAATAAAAAAGATGACAAGCCGGGTAAGCAAAATTAAACACCACACAAAAAGGTTGCCTTAGGGCAACCTTTTTGTGTTTCAATATTTTGAGGCCTGTCAAGCTATCAACTTCTCCATCAGCATCGCTTTCACCGCCGGCCACTCTTCGTCAATGATGCTGAATATCATGGTATTTCTATGGCTGCCATCGGGGCGCAGGCGTTCCTTGCGCATCAGCCCTTCGTACACAGCACCTATCTTTTGTATCGCCGCACGGCTGCGTATATTGGTTTCATTTGTCTGGAACTGTACCCTCACTGTCTTCAGTTTTTCAAAGCAGTGCGTTAGCAGTAGCAATTTGCATTCCGTGTTATACCCTGTTCCCCAGTATTCTGGGTCGTACCATGTCCAGCCTATCTCCAGTTTATGGTGCTCGGGAAAGATGTTGTGGAAAAAGGTGCTCCCTATTATTTTACCGCTTAGCTTGTCTATTACAGTGAACGGATAGATTTCGCCGGTGCCCCTTTTCAATATTGCGCTTTTCAAGTGCGTCATCAGGGCCTCCTTATCATCACCGCGCAGCGACATATGTTGCCATATTTCGCGCTTGCTGCCTACCGCCAGCAGTTCCGGTAGGTGGCTGTTGTCTAGTGGCATCAGCCGTACCCTCTGTCCTTCTATTAGTACGGGGTGTTGTATTGCAAACATATTTTCACCATTGGTACAGCAAAGCTACTAGCTTTTACTTTTCCCTGCTCAGAGGTTTTATTACCAATGTGCTAAAATTTTGGGCACGATATGCAGATCGCCGCCGCTACCTGGGACCAAGTTGTTCTTTGGTCAGGCCTGTCTGCAGTTCCGTTTGTAGTTTCTTTGCCTTTGTATAAGCTTCTTGCTCGTTTGGGGCATCTATGGTGGCGGTCAGCATTGCGCCTGTTGGTCCGTCGTATGCGCTGTCTGTGGGTGTCGCCTCATGTAGGGGTGCGCGTTCCAGCGATATCATTTCTTTGTTCTCGAAAATCACCAGGTATTTTGGCATGATATAGTATTTCCAGATTTTACTATAAAATCTGTACCAAGAGCCTCACTTTCCTCCACCAAAACTGGCGAACAGGTACAAATAGATGATGCGTGAGTAACGCATAAGCCAGGGCTGCAATATAACCACTACACAGGTACTGGTCAGCAGGAAGTAATAGAAGCTGTAGTCTTTGTAGCTGAGGCCGAAGATGGGCCAATACCATACCAGGTTGAGGAAAAGCAAACTCAGCGTTAATGCATAGTTGATACCCCCGCCATTATTGCTCTCGTGTTTCATTTTGTAGCCGCATTCACTGCAGTTATCCGCCATTGACAGGCATTTTCCCAGCGGAAGGACACTTTTGTTGACAAACACCCGCCCTTTGTGGCAATTCGGGCACTTCATGCCCAGCAATCCTGATATCGCCGATGGTTTTTTGTCGCTTGAGCCCATAAAAACTGTTTTAAAGCTGCAAAGATAGAAAAAGATACAACCTGTGCTTAAGTGCCAAAGCTAAAGCCAAATAAATAATGGTATAAATTATTAATTCTTCAAAAAAAATTGTTTTTTCGCACTTACTTACATTATTTAAACATTTGTTTTCATTCAAACACACAGACATGAAAAAATTAGCTTTTACTCTTCTTTCTTTTCTACTGGTACAGCAGGTGGAAGCCCAGCAAAGTGCTTGTGCTGCTAATTTCAAGCCCGACATTTCTTTTTATAAGGATGGTTTGGCATGGATAGAACCATATGCATGGAAGAATGTAGGCGTTTCATTAGGCAGTGTTGGCGGTATGCCCGTTATCAGCCGCCAGGATATGGAAGGGGTTTTGAAGACTTCATGGAATTCATCACAAAGGTGCTATGACCCGGCTTGCATTAAAACACTGTTAGGTGTTGATGGTTGGAGTGGTTCTGAATGGAGCCTGGTACTTTTTGACCAGGACGACTATACTTATATGGATGCAGTAACCTCAACCGGCCTCTCAGACTATAATGCCGACTTTACCTATAAGTACAAGATAGATGATGTAAAAGTGAATTTCAATAATGGCAAAATAGCGCATAAAGAGCTGCACCAGCAGATACGGAAAAACACCATCGATCCTGCACACAGGCGTACGTTAAAAATATGCGGTAGCTAAAGATATTTGTAAGCACCCTGATCGGGTAAATATTATATAAAAAAAGCGTCCCTATTGAGGGGACGCTTTTTTCTTTAGGCTGCCCTCAGTCTCCAGGTAGTTTGTATCTTACCCGCAGCCCGCATTCTTTCTATCATGCCGGGCGGTGCGGTTTCCATCAATTTGGGCACCCCTGCTAGTTTGGTATAGTCCACTTCTGCTTCTTTTTCTAATACCAAGCCTTGCTGCTCGAAAAAAGCCCTTGCCGCATCAAAGCTGTCAAATTTGTTCTCTTCTATATTATGTTGTGCAAAGAATTTTTTTTCCTTTTCGGTCGAATTCATCTCTTCGTCCAGCCAGGGAGCTCTGATGTAAATATCGGCTGTTATCCAGCAGCCCCCTCTTTGCTTTAGTATTTTATGAATGCTATGGCACAACTTTATTTTCTCTTCTTCATTAAGGTACATAAGCAAACCCTCATTCACGATGGCTATAGGCCCATCCTCAAAGCGAGAGATCACGGCATCGAATGCAGCCTCATCTACTGCATTAAGCGACAGGAGTTCCAGCTTTCCTTTCAAGGGGTCGGCTTCTTTTTGCAGTGTTTCTACAAATTGTTGTTTCAATGCTATCACATCAGGCAGGTCAGTATCTATGTAGTGTATGGCTGCTTTGCTTGCCATATCCAGCCCGCGGAACGAATATCCGGACGACAGTTCCAGTATATTTTTGATGCCAGGTCCTTCCAGCAATTGGTCTATACTTCGGTACCTGCTCTCAAAGTGTATCACCCTTCCCCAGAAACGCGCATCCCTGCCTGTCACGTCAAATAGTTCTGGTTCTCCTTCCGGCATTAGTTTGGCAGCTTCTTTTGCAAATGGAATGCTGGTCATTCCCCTTATCAGCATCAGCGACTTTGCCGACGGGCTGATGCTGCTATAGTCTTTCTCCATGCTTTGTGTCTTTTATTGATCTGCTAATAGTAATGTTATCCGGATGCAGGTACTATTCCTTCTCCTCATCCGGTACAAACCACTCTACATGTCCGCAGGATGCGCATATATAGCAATCTGCCGGGTTGGGTGCAAAAGTGAAGACATTCACGGGTTCTATCCTTGAATAGCTCCTATGGAAAATATTGTTTCCGCAGTGCCCGCATTTTATTTCTTTGTCCTTTACTGTATAGGATAGTGCTTCGGTTTCTTTTTTAAAGATGCTCATCCTTTTTTTATAAATTTAAAGAATACCCGGGAGAGTAATTTATTTCGCGGGGCAATTATTTTGTTAAAAGATACAAAATGAACCATAAACTAAAATATCCTGTTCTTATTCTTTCATTGCTAGGTATTTATCTTCTCCCGACTGCTTCCCGGGCGCAAAATGCGGAGTTACATACAAACGTTTCTTCATCACGAGCGGATAATAAATCCGTAGCGCCCTCCAAAGAGCTGCTTGCCAGGATATCGCTTTCTCAGAAAATGACGAGGCTCAATTATGAGCAGAAGTTTGATTCTATTATTATACTTGGCCGCAACTTGCCATTCCGCGATTCCCTGTATTTGTATGGCGTCGAAGAGTTCCTTGCCATAGCTTATTTTGAAAAGGGTAATACATCCAAAGGCTTTAAGTATCTGGCAAAAGCTATAGAGAATGATGATTTTGAGGATATAGAAAATGTACGATATCTGTTGAAAAAATACAAGCTCGATTCTAACAAAGCGTATAAAGATATCATTAAGAACTTCGACAATCTGCATGACAAATATATCGGTCGTCTAAACGGTAAAGTTATGAAAGGCTGTCTCGAGATATATTATACTGACTCCCGTACGCGTTGGGTTTGGTTAGGTATCGATGATTCCCTTATCAAATTGCACGCTGATCTTGTTAGGTACATGAGCGATACTATGAATGTAACGGCAATGGAAAAGCTTATGGCCAGGATCGGACGTTATCCCGGTATTAATGATATTGGTAAATCTTTTCTCGCCAATTTCAGCTATATTATAGAACATTTTGCTTCGCGGCTCAATCGTGACACGCTATATGCCTACCTCAAAGCTGCAACATTAAATGGACAAATTCCCAACTGGTACGGCCCTGCTGTTCTAGATAAAATGGCATTCAATCATCCACAACCACTTATATACGGTGAATATGGCGATTCCGGCGACTATACCGACGACGGCACCTACATTATGGAGCCAATAGCTGATATAGAACACGTAGACCGGCGCCGCGCAGAATTTCTTTTACCTCCGCTTTATACCAGGAAGGAAACACAGAAATGTATCTTACCTAAGGGCTACGACCCGGCCACGCAGAAATAGCCCTTTTGGCATTTTTACGTTTAACTGACTAAAGTCATCATAGGGGTTGACTACCGTCATAGTGTGTGCTTCAGCCGCTGCATATTTTTGTCGTACAATTATAACCACAAAAACAACGGTATATGATACGTACAATTGCCTTAGCCGCATTATTTACAATGTCAATTTTCACGCTTACTATATACACATCTTGTACCAAAGATAAATGTGCGGATATTACCTGTCAGCATGGTGGCACATGTAAAAGTGGTTCCTGCAATTGTCCCTCAGGCTATTCGGGTACGCGTTGCGAAACACAGACTTGTGCTGTAAATAGCACTGCACAGGTGCAATTCAGCAATCGCTCGGCAAGCAGCACCTATAGTGTCGTATGGGATGGCTCGGTAATGGAAACCCTCGCTCCCGGGGTAACAAGCGAATTTTTTACTGTTGCCGCAGGCGAGCATACCCTCGAGTTTAAGTATGCTAATGGTTCTACCAGCGCCTGTTCCCTAAGCACCCCAAACCTGGCACAATGTTCATCAATGGTGTATTGGTGCAGCAACTAGGTGTTTTAAGACTTGAATATGGATTCCAATATAGCGGCAAGCCTTATACCGCTATACACTATCTGTTTCTTTATCACCACTGCATATTTGCTTTCGTAGGCCTGGCCTATTTCGTGGTGTTTAAAGTTGTATATCTCACTAAGATATGCTCTCGATTCGTTCATCCAGTCAACAAATGACCCTTGCTTTATTTTGGCAATGGCATCCGGTTTTAGTTTATTGTAGTATGCTTTGCAGTCCTCAAGGCTTATTCTTTGGTCATGGATTATCTCGCTGTCCCATACCGCATGTAAGTTTGTGGTTTTGGCCATGGTGAACGCATCTACTGTATTTCCTCCCTTATCACTTCCGTAGCCGGAATGCAATGGTTGCCCCAGGTCGCCCATCAAATGGAAAAGAATGCAGATGTCCCTTTTTACCTTCTCGTCGGGCATGCTGCCATAACTCTTTAGTTCGTTGCTGGTAGCGTTCAATGCCCATATGATATTGGCAGTATCCGAGGGTTTGTATTCCTGGCCTTTCTCGATGTTGATATAATGCCATGGCTTCATATAGTCATTGGCACGGTCACCTTTTATTTCGTCCATCCAGGTGCCTGCCTGTTCTATGCTCATTTTGCCCAGGTAATGTTTTACCTTTTGCTGTGTCGCGGGCGCCAGCAATTGATAGGCTATGTCAGCCACCATTTCGTGCCCTTCATGCCCCCAGGCGAATAATGAATTAGATACGACATTTGCCAGCAGGCATATCAGCAGGAACCTTTTCATAATTAGAACATTTAGCAATTAAAGCGGCAAACTTAGGCATTGCCCTGCAAAGAATAGGTTTTTCGATATTATCTAAACCTTATCAGTCAATATATCTTTTCATGATGGGGCGATGCTTCCTGAAATAGTATTTCTTAATAGCAAAGCTTACCAAAAAGACGAGCGGCGTGCAAAATGTTAAGCTTAAGTTGGTGTTCCTGCGCCGGGCTTTTAATCTCATGCTATCTAATAAAACTATTTGTATGCCGGTTTAAAGCAGGACTAAAATGGCATTTTCTATATGTTTTGTCTAGCCGCTATACAAAAAAAATAAACCGGGGTAATTGCCCGGTTTACCTGGTATGCTTTCGCCTCCGTCTATTTAACGATCGCAAACCTTGCGTTAAAAGCAGTGCTGCTGCCCCATATCTGTAAAAAATAGTTTCCGCTTGGCAATGTGCTTACATTAACCGGGATATTATTCGCTCCCTGTATCGCCATAAGATTAAATGAATACACTTCTTTGCCCATCATGTCAAGGACCTTTCCGTTCAGTTTTGTTTGTCCCGCCGCGGCAAAGCTGAGCCATATTTGCTCGTTCGCAGGGTTGGGGTAGAGCTGCACATCCTTTGCGGCCACTACGCCTGTTATCCTCGTGGGCATGAACTCGGCATCGTACATGCTGATATGGTTATCGTTCCATAAAAAGGCGGGTTTTCCCGTCTGTGCCATGTTAACGTCCATACGTGGCCATACTGCGGTATTAATGGCACTTGTCGCATTGCGATAGTTTGCCATCTCGATCGTTGGTGCTGTCGTTTGCGTTGATGTGACCGTTTTAGCAACATAGGGAAGTGAATTGTCTACCGCATTGTAAAAGGTAAACAGGAATTTGTCTGCCAAAGGATCGTATACACCATATGGGTACATCTGCTTACCTGGCGCATCCGATATAGTAAAGCCATTGTTGAACGTCGGTGCATGGTTGATTACTGAGTCTGCCACACGACCCATAACGTCTATATCGCCTGCTGCGGCCTTGTACTCATAGCTAACTATTGCCCTGATATCATAAATGCCTGGCCCTATATTACCGGCTGCTTGTGATAAGGTTATACTTGGGTTGCGGTAGCTGCTGTCGTTTAGGCCTATTGTTATAGGCCCCCAGTTTAGGGGCAGGGTGCCGTCGTCCGGGTACATAAAAGCTGCTTTCACCGCACCGAAGGTGTCACCGTGGTACCTGTATTCATCCCAGGCTATGCCCAGTCTTCCGTATGATGAAGACGTTGCCGAGCCAATGGATGCACTCACGTGTCGTATTTCATTTAATGTGCCATAAAGCGATATCCGGTTCAGCGCCATGCCGCCATCATTATCCGTAAATACAATAATAGAATCCGAGGGTCCCGCTTTTGCAGCTACCACCGACAAAGTATAGGGTGCAGCTCCGCTGCTCTTGTCTCTTGTGTCTGTAGCCAGGCTTAGCGAGGTATATCCTCTGTGGTATGGGTCATAAACGGCGTGCTTTTCAAGATACATAGCATAGCCTGTGTTGGAGTTTAGGTTGAAGGTGTCTATGGCAAGGCTAACAGTATCTGTACCGCCGCTGGTGTCCACATAGCTGCGCGCGGTAAAGAGCTTGAATGTGGTTGAGTCATTGCCTGCTGCCACGATATCAAATGCAGTAAGCCTGTAATTACCGGGCAGTGGCGCGGCGTATACAAAAGTATCCCAGGTCTGTCCCATATCTGTCGAGCTTAGGATCTCCCATTTGTTGGTCACACCTCCCGGTGTTGGCGCTACTGTCCTGTAAACGTATATAGTGCCGTCAAAAGCCGTACTCACTTTTTCGCTTCGGCAATAGTTTCCTGCTACAGGGTTTATCGTGATATCATTACTCCACGTCGGTTTATTTTGTGCATAACACTGCACGAACAAGAATGAAAATAACAAGCCTGCGACTAGATTCTTTAATTTCATGTTGTAAGATTTGACGCAAATTACCATGCAGCCCAAAGCGCTTACACGCCGGCTAGTACTTGGTCGGGTATTTTTAGAATTTGGTTATTTTTAGCCCGTTTCTGGCAGCTTATTCTTCCGTCCCGAAGATGGAATAGATAAGATATCGAAGCCCTTATTCGAGTACAAATGGGATCACCGAGATGTCTGTACCCGCTGTAGTACCAAGGAAGTAAGTGCCGCTGCTTAAGGCCTCCACCTTGACTGGAAGGTCGTGTGGCCCGGCGCTCATGCTTTCATAGTGTTGCCTGGCCACAGTTTTTCCGCTTATGTCGGTTATTCGCAGGTCTACTTCGCTTGCCTTTGTAAGCTCAAGCCTTAGGCGCGCGTTATCATGTGCCGGGTTGGGGTAGAGAACGCCATTTAAACTACTCTCATTTACCTCGGTCACTGCGCTTGCATCTACTGTATGGAATGTATATAGTTCCACTCCATAAGCAGCATCGTAGTTGGCCATATAGAAGACTGAGTCATTGAAAACCTCGAAGTTCCTGGTATTAAAACTGTCCAGCGCATCAGCCACTGGCGTACCTGTCGGGCTAAGGATAGCTGTGCCCGCATTTGTTCCGTCTGTTACCCACAGTTGGCTTCCGTTTACAGAATCCGATGCCATGAAATACAGTTTATGGTGGTAGTCACGCAGGCTGTGATGACCGCTGCCTGTTCCCACATTGCCTATATTGTGCACAAGCTGGGTACCTGTTTCAGTACCGTCTGTGACCCATAACTGACCGCTATTGAAGCTTGTAGCCGTACGGAAATACAACTTGCCCATCGCGGCTGTAAATTCCCCCGGGTTTGAGTTGCCGGCAGCGGCATTAATATCCTTTAGCATTGCAGTACCCGCACTCGTGCCGTTCGAGGTCCATGGTTCTATACCATTGGTCCCGTCATCTGCCGCGAAGAACAATTTGCCATTGTAAACACTTATAGAAGACGGGTTTGAAGCGCTGCCGCCCGGGTTAATGTCTTTAACACGCGTAGTGCCTGCAGCAGTACCGTCGCTCTGCCAAAGCTCAAAGTCCAGGTTATTGTCCGCTGCTGCAAAGTAGAACTTCCCATTAAAAGCCACCTTCGGCCCCGGGTAGCTGTCACTGCTTGTATTAATGTCCAACAGCATATTGGTACCGCCCGGCGTTCCGTCAGTCACCCAGACCTCTTTTCCATGTGTTGCATCGGTTGCGGTAAAGTAGAGTTTGTTGTTGTACACGATGTAATCCTGCGGGTACGAGTCGCCTATGCCTGTGTTGATATCTTTCAGCATTACAGTACCGGCCGCAGTACCATCACTTACCCAAAGCTCCTTACCATTCACGCCATCATCCGCAGTGAAGTAAAGTTTGTTGTTATACTCACTCGATGAGCCATCTATATTAAAGGAGTAGTCATAAACGTCTATTGCTTTAAGCATTACTGTACCCGCACCCGTTCCGTCGCTCACCCATAGCTTATTCTGTGCAGGGCCTGAAGTCGATGTATCAGCAGAGACAAATACTTTGCCATTCACCGCCATCAGTTTGCCGATATTGCTACCGGTTGCCCCCGGCACTATATCTTTTACCATTTGCGTACCTGCCGCAGTGCCGTC
>APMI01010321.1_pt1 | contig 22201 bp, 16 predicted proteins | sample 667938 | NCBI WGS metagenome assembly APMI01 (sample SAMN01084076, study PRJNA167559) | wastewater metagenome | biome: Wastewater | place: Denmark: Ejby Moelle, Odense | collected 2011-11-28
CAAGTGATCTCATTGTTGTCGATATACGCAATACAGCCGTTCACCACCTCGGTAAGGTTGTGGGGCATCATATTTGTAGCCATACCCACCGCTATACCTGAAGAACCATTTACCAGCAATTGCGGTATACGGGTAGGCAATACTGTTGGCTCCTGGAGCGAGTCATCGAAATTGAGCGAGAAGTTGACGGTTTCCTTCTCAATGTCTTCCAGCATAGCCTCACCGAGGCGCTGCATACGAGCCTCAGTATAACGCATTGCGGCCGGGCCGTCACCATCCTGCGAGCCATAGTTACCCTGGCCATCCACCATCATGTAGCGCATGCTCCATGGCTGTGCCATACGCACCATAGCATCGTAAACGGCGGTATCACCATGGGGGTGATACTTACCCAGCACCTCACCCACTATACGGGCGCATTTCTTATATGGTTTGTTGAAGGTATTGCCCAGCTCATGCATGGCGAATAAAACGCGGCGATGCACCGGCTTTAAACCATCGCGAACATCGGGCAGTGCGCGGCCTACAATCACCGACATAGAATAGTCGATGTAGGCCGTTTTCATTTGTTCCTCTATATTAACCTGTATAATCTTATTAGTCTCCTCCGGCAATTCCGGAGTATTCATATCCTGGTTGTTTTGATCCATAAACGGGTGTTAAAAAACAGATGTGCAAATATAGCCCAAATTGCCCGTTTTCCCCTATTAATTTAAGCCTAAAATTGTCATATTATCCACAGTTTTTAACAAGTTATACAGGCTCTTATGAATATATTATTAATACATTTTACTATTTAAAAATACAGATGATTTTTCACCGGGAATCGTGTAGAAAAACTCTATTCCGCACTTGCCCTTATTGATTATCAACAAATATGTCTTTCGCCCCTTTTCTATAGGAACCAGGTGTGTATTTTAATAGCTCTCTCCCGCAGGGATATACAGTCTTACTGTTTTACCGGATCATCATATCAATGCGGGGAACGGGAGCTAGCTGGCAGGAAAAACCTCCTTCATTGAAGTATCATACTGTTTCTTGTTAGCTGCGTCAGTTTCAGCATTTATTACTTGCCGGATATACTGCTTTGCCAAAAGCAGGCGCCTCTTAGTAACTGCGGTCTCCTTTTTCTCTTTATATGCTTTTGCCAGTTCAAACATAGTATTGCCGACGTAAGCCCTGTAGCCCTTTATGCTCTCATTATTTGCCAATTGCACCATTATTTTCAATCCTTGCTCAAACACGGCATCGCTCTTTACATTTTCAAGATAAGTGCTTAAGCTCTTGTCAAGACTTATTTTCTTACCACCATATACGTAAGATGCCCTTTCCGTGTATATAGCAAAATCTGCAGAATCGCCCTTCTTTGCTATAATATCCCAAATTGTGTTCTCCAGTTCGGCTTTCGGGTCGGTATTGAGCATTTTTTTTGCCATACTATAGGCAAGCTCATCATCTATATCGTTCAGTGCTCTGAGGGCTGCTCCGGCTACGAGGTAGGAGCTATCGCTTATAGCATTGTACATGTCATTTTTCGCATTGCTATACTTCCATTCACCAAGCACCTCGAACGCGTTTGCCCGTACTTCATTGTGCGCATCGTTGATAGCAAGGTAAGCCACCTGGGAATGCCAATGGCGCTGCAGGTGGTCATCAGTAATTCTCACCAAGGGTTTTAATGCGTATGCTTTTATAGCCGGGTTAAGATCTTCTAGAGCCCGGTCTATGATACGCCCTGCAGAGCTGTCGCTTATTTTTTGGTAGGCTGCGTCTATGGAAAGACGGCGATGTATGTAATCGCTGCCGACAATATAGGTAGTTAGCCACTGTGCCATAGGTTTGTCTTCGCCAATATCTGCAGGCAGCCAGGACAAGGCATCGGGGATGATGACCGGCTTTACATTATTCCGGTAGGGATAAGTGAATATTTGTTTTTTGCTTTTGATGTTCCAGTCTTCAATACGTTTATCAGCGCCGTAAATAACCGCTGTTTTAAAAGGCAAAATATAGAGTCCGCTATCTTGTTTTTGGGTAACGGTTACCAGGAGCTTTTGTCCTGCATCATCATAATTATATTTTATATCGAGTATGGGATGGCCGCCCCTGTAATACCATTGATTAAAGAACCAATTCCAATCTTTTCCCGTTGCCTCTTCCACTGCGAGCCGCCAGTGGGTAGCTTCGGCAGCATGCAGTGCATTCTTCGTAAGGTAAATTTGCATTGCTTTAAAAAATACATCGTCGCCCATTAAGCCGTGCATGTAGCGGAGTATCGCCCCACCCTTTTCGTAGGATACCCTGTCAAACATCTCTTCGCGGTCAGCATAGTAGAAACGCACCAATGGCGGATCGGTCTTGTAGCCTTTATTCAGATATTTAAGCAGGTCATTGTAGGCCAGCCTGTCCGCTGAATTTTTGCCGTATTTGTAAAAACGCCAAAGGTATTCGCCATAGTTAGCAAATGACTCATTGACCGTGAGATTTGACCAGGACTCGCAGGTAACATAGTCGCCAAACCACATATGGAACAACTCATGCGATACAATGTCCTCCTTATCGTGATCGGCTATCTCGCGGGCATTCTGATTTATAAATTCGCCAAATAAGGTGGCAGTGGTATTCTCCATGGCACCGGACACATAATCACGCACTACCACCTGGTCGTATTTATTCCATGGGTACGGCACACCTGTTACATTGGAGAAGAAATCCATCATTTCGGGCGTGTTCTTAAACATTTGCCGGGCGTATGGTTCAAACTCCTTTTCTACATAATAATTTACTTCCTTACTATGCCATTTATCTTTCACAATGGAGAACTTTCCAATAGCAAACATTGCGGCATAGGCTTGTATAGGTTTATCCATCACCCAGATATCCATACGCATACCGGCCTTCTTGTTTTCCATTGTAGTTGAGGAGAGGTAGCCGTTGCTTAATGTTTGCATAGTATCGGGCACTTCCAATTCCAGTTGGAACTTAAACCGTGTATTAGGTTTGTCAATTGTGGGCAGCCAGTGGGAGTTGGACTCCGTTTCGCCTTGCGTCCATATCTGCGCCGGTTTGTTGGGTATTGCCAGGTCGGTATTAATAAAATACAAGCCCCTATCCTCGGTAATGGCGCTGCTGCCACCGGCAGGTTCAGCATAAGGCATTGCCTTATATGCTATGTAAAGCTTGAGCGTATCAGCAGATATATAGCTTTTTTGAAATTTAATTTTCAGCTGGTCATCCTTGTAGCTATAAGACAACTTATGAGCATTAGGATCGTCCCAAAGCATAACTGTGTCGATCTTCATGCTCTTTGCATCGAGCACCAGGCTATCCATATTATAACAGTATGGATGCAGGGTGATCCACTCTCGGCCATTGGCAGTTTTCTCTTTCCAGTTAAAGGACAAAGAAGCACGTGTATGTATTATTTCCCATTCAAGAGGAGCCGCAGCCCTATATACATCGACCGGATTATTGGAAGCATTTACCTGTATCGTATCGAGCTGAACCGATCTTGTACTGCCCATTTTGCGACCGGGGCCGCAGGAAACCATCAAAAGCAAGCCTAAAACAAGCGCCGCAGCTATACTTCTCTTACCTGCCATAATAATAAATGTCTTGAAACTTATTTACCGGGCATAAAAATAAGATTAAACATTACATTATTCATCACCTATATTGGGTGACCACTGCTAACAAAAGCTTCGTTAAAATGCGCTAAAGCATTGTTATTTGATTATTTTTGCTACCATTAAAAACCTACAGGGCATCTATGCTGCAAGTAACAGTAAATGAAAAGAATACGTTTTCGGTAACTAATGAGGATGGAAGCTGGCATATAAACGATACCCCCGTCGACTGGGACGCACAATGGCAACCGAACGGGTTGGTAAGTATACTCTATAATAACAAGAGCTACACTGCCATTGTAGAAAATATAGATAAGAAAAATAAAGAAATGGCCCTGCGGATAAATGGCAGGAGCTACAAAATAGCCATAAAGGAGCCCATAGATCAACTATTATCAAGCATGGGCCTGGACATGAAAGCCCTGCATAAAGCTGAACCGGTGAAAGCACCTATGCCCGGCCTGGTGATAAAGATACTGGTAGAGGCAGGCCAACAAATAAAGAAGGGAGACGGGCTGCTGGTACTGGAAGCCATGAAAATGGAAAATGTGCTGAAGGCAAACAGCGATGCAACCGTGAAAGCTATAAGGGTTACAGAACGCACAGCAGTGGAAAAAGGAGCGATATTAATAGAACTTGAATAATATGCGCCTTAAACAGATAGTCACATTCGTCATGGCATTAGCCTGTAACCTGCTGAGTCAAACAGCAAGGGCACAACAATTCTCCTATGTATATATACAGGGAGACAAACAAACGCCCTTTTACGTGAAGCTGGAAGGTGAAATGCAGCCGCGCTATGGAAAAAACTACAGCATTATTTCACAGCTCGCTCCGGGGATCATAAACATAGAAATACTCTTCCAGCAGAATATTTATCCCCCGCAACGTTTTGCCATTAAAGTGCCTGAGAACGGCTCGCGTGCCTTCCTGCTGTCGAAGAAAGGCAGCAGTTTTTCGCTTTTCGACCTGCAGCAACAATTCTATATCGCCGCAGGCAATTCGGGAGAGGATGATCATATTCCAACTTATAATCCCGGCGATAACTACATAGCCACCAACAGTAAGACGGCAACGTACCAAACAAGCGCCACAAGCAGTAGCAACTATAGCACCACGTATAACAGCCAAGCCGCTGCAAATACACAAAACGCGACACCGCAGTATAGCAACACATCGAACAAAGCGAGAACAAACAACAAGGAAGCTCAAAATAAGGAGCCCCAATTTATAGACAATGTAGAGCTGGATAATGAGCGGACCGTTCGGACCAATGCGGAGCCTGAAGTGGTAAATAATATTGAACCTGAAACCACTACAGAAGCGGCAATTGCAAAGAATACAAACACTAAAGGGAGCTTTGCCGTAAACAGCGATTGCCCGCAAGCTATACAGGACAACGCATTCCAGGACATATACAGCAAGATGAGCAGTAAGAGCGATAAAACCCGCCTGAAATTCCTTCTGGGAAAACTAAATTATTGCTATACCAGTTCACAAATACGCATACTGACCAAAGGACTCAATAACGATCCCGAACGCTATGCCTACCTGAAACAGGCATATGGCCGTGTTACAGACCAGGGAAATTTTGCCTCCCTGGAAAATTTACTGACCACTCGTGAATGGAAAGATTATTTTAAATTGATAATGCCTTAGGGCAGCCTAAATAAATAAAGATGAAAAAAGTAGTTGTACTTGCCCTGATGACCACATGCCTTGTTGCCTGCAAAAGGAAGAAAGAGGATATCCTGACCAGGAAATGGCAAGCCGTATCTATTCAGAACGCAGATATGGATATAATGATGAAACAACAACAGATGTTCATAGATACAGTGGGCAAGAATACCGATCCCGCTGCTAACATAATTCAATACGGCACGGAAAATATCGATAGCCTGCGTAAAGAATTGCAGGTGCAGCTGGACAGTTTTAAAATAATGCAGGATGCAGCCATCAAAAGCACCCAGTTCAACTTTTTAAAAGGCGGTAAAGCACTTATCAATTTTGGTTTGGGTGAAGTGGATTCTGCAAGCTGGCATTTTGAAAATGACAGCACTTTAATATTGGATGCGATGAAGATGAAAGGCCCTGATGATAAGATAAGGATGCATGTAGTGATGCTCACAGACACTATGATGCAACTACAACTGAACGAACAAAACGCCAAAAGCACTGTTTCGTTCAAACCATCAGAGAAGTAAAGCTTAAATCCTATCTTTGAGCACTTTTTGAAGTTTTAACATTAAACTATTTATAATAAAAACATTATGCGTAGCATACCATTACGACAGGCATTGCGTGAAGCGATGGAAGAGGAAATGAGGGCGGATAAACGTGTATTCCTTATGGGCGAGGAAGTGGCACAGTACAATGGCGCTTATAAAGTAAGCCAAGGCATGCTTGATGAATTTGGCCCAAAACGCGTTATTGACACCCCTATATCCGAGCTTGGTTTTGCTGCGATAGGCGTTGGGGCTGCAATGAATAACACCCGTCCTATAATAGAGTTTATGACATGGAACTTTGCCGAGCTGGCACTGGACCAGATAGTGAACCATGCTGCGAAAACACTCTCCATGAGCGGCGGGCAGTTTACATGTCCTATCGTTTTCCGCGGGCCAAATGGTTCGGCGGGGCAACTGGGCGCGCAGCACTCACAAGCTTTTGAAAATTGGTATGCTAACGTACCCGGGCTGAAGGTTGTCTCGACGATGAACCCATACGATGCTAAGGGCCTGCTGAAGTCGGCAATACGTGACGAGGACCCTGTTATCTTTATGGAAAGTGAAGTAGCATACGGTGAAATGGGTGATGTGCCTGAAGAGGAGTACCTGATACCAATAGGTAAAGCAGATATCAAACGCGCCGGCACAGATGTTACCATAGTATCTTATAACAAGATGATGAAGGTGGCAATGGGTGCCGCCGAGGAGCTGCAGAAGGAAAATATAAACGCTGAAGTAATAGACCTACGCAGCATACGCCCGCTGGACTGGCAGACAATAGTAGAATCGGTGAAAAAAACCAACCGCCTTGTAATAGTAGAAGAGCAGTGGCCATTCGCGAGTATCTCATCTGAAATAAGCTACCGCGTTCAGAAGGAAGCATTCGATTATCTTGATGCACCGATCCGCAGGATATGTTCAGCTGATGCTAACATGCACTATGCACCCAACCTGGTAGCTGCTTACCTGCCTGACGTACCACGTACTGTCAACCTGATAAAGGAAGTGATGTACATGAAAAAATAAGAGATCAACAAGTATTTTTTTGAGTCCCGGCCATGCCGGGACTTTTTATTTTCTGCTGGTATACTTACCTTACCGGGCAATGAGTATTGAACGGATAGCAACTTCTGCAATTGTTATTGGCGCCGGGCCTGCAGGTGCCGGCACTTCTTTTTTTCTTAGCAAGTTTGGGATACCACATATTGTTGTGGAGAAAGAGTATTTCCCTCGTGATAAAGTATGCGGTGATGCCTGCAGCGGCAAAACGGTGCTAGTGCTTAACAGGGCTAACCCTGAGTGGATGAAGGAAATACAAAATACCGAGCAGGATTTTCTACCCGCATGGGGTATATCGTTTGTAGCCCCTAATGGTAAGGTGCTGGAAATACCGTTTGAGCCCAACAGAACAAAAGAATCGAAGCCGCCGGGCTTCACAACGCCGCGGCTTGTATTCGATAACTTTCTTTTTCAAAAGATGGCATCACCCTTTTGTAAAATATACCAAGGAGCAAAAATAGAAGATATCAAAAATGAAAATGGAAAGGCTATTGTGACCATACTGCATGAAGGCAAGCAATGTCAGATAGTGAGTCCAATGCTGGTAGGCGCAGACGGTGATAAAAGCATAGTGCGCAGGAAATATCAAAAAGGCGACAATAGTCCCAAAGCCTATTCGGTAGGATTAAGGGCCTACTACGAAGGTGTGTCTGGCCTGCATGCTGAAAATTTTATAGAGCTTCATTTCTTACCTGAAATACAACCGGGATACCTATGGATATTCCCTTTGCCTAACGGCATGACTAACGTGGGTGTGGGCATCCTCTCTGAAACGGTGCGGAAGAAGAAAATAAACCTGCGTGAGCAAATGTTATTTGCGATCAGGAATAATCCCGCAATTGCTCCGCGTTTTGCCAATGCAACACTCAATGGCAAGATCCAAGGCTGGGGATTACCTTTGGCTGTGGAGCGGCAATCGATGTCGGGTGATAACTATATACTTACAGGGGATGCAGCCGCGCTTATCGACCCGTTCACCGGCGAAGGAATAGGAAATGCACTCTACAGCGGAATGCTGGCTGCCGAAGCAATACAAAAATGCATTAGCGGCAACAATTATTCGGGAGATTTTCTCAAAGAACAGTATGACGATGTAGTATATAAACGCCTGGGAGATGAATTGAAAATAAGCACTACCCTGCAACGATTAAGCTGTCACAGGTGGCTATTCAATGCGGTGGTGAACAAAGCTTACAAAAGCGTTTCGCTCAGGAATACCATTAGCTGCATGTTCTCAGACATTGACCTACGCGATAAGCTAAGAAAACCGTCTTTTTATTTCAAAATATTATTTAACAGGTAAGTTAGAAGGTGCAATAATATTGTACCGAGATAGTGCGTGGCTGTTCTATTTTCATAGGGCGCAGTGCATATGCTGTATTGAACAAATTACTGCATATTAAAGACACCTTTTGATGTTCGTCCACTTTGAAGTTCAGCCGTGCATCAAAAATATGAAAGCCTTTGTGCTCGCGCCACCAGTTAACAGCCTTGATGTCAGCGATCTGTTCAACCACGGCAGTTAACTCTTCTATCGTTTCAAAAGCTTTGTCAATGTTTTGCATTTTGCTGTAGTACCTGTAACTGCCGCCAAACCCTATACGGTGTATCCTGCATTCCACATCTGCTTTTATCATGTGCTTAAACCTATATTTAAGTACATTTCCTGTTGTGTCGATACTGCTGTTCTTATAGCTGAGGGATTTGCCGGGGGTATTAGACAATGTCTTCTCCTGTGCATATATCCTGTCAGGAGTAAGCGAAACAGGATCAACATATGTGTAACCCAGCAAAGTGGTGACACCGAAATCCTTGTTTGATTCAGGTGTGGTAGCGGCAACCGACATATCAACGCCCCTGACGCGTGAGTCGCCGGTATTTTGAAATTTGAAGCCGATAAGAGAAACAGTGGGATCCCAGATGCCAAACAGGTACTCGATGGTATTCTCATATTTCTGATAGAAACCTGCAAGGTCAAAGTATCCCATAAAATCGCCGATCTTGAATCCTTGCTTTAGGCCCAGCTCAAAATTGTTACTTGTTTCAGGTTGCAATCCTGGATTGGGGAAGACACCAAACAAGCCGGCTTTAGTCTGTATATATCTTTCAGTGATTGTTGGGTATCTGAAGCCCTGCCCATATGATGTACGAATGAAGGTGCCTTTTAAAACCTGCAAACTTGCGCCCGCCCTGAATATTGGCGCCACAACGCTTTGCAGGTCATTGGCCTGGAAATATTCGTACCTGAAGCCCCCTGAAATATTCAGCAGGTGCCAGAATTTTTTATCCACTTGTATATATCCTGCCGCGTTGGTCACCTGGTTGTCCGGCGACCCACTTGAGGCATAAAGGTCGGCGTGCGATTTGGATAAGCTACCTACTACCCCGCCGGTAAAATTAAAATCGTAGTCCTTAAAGTTGCGCTGTAATTGGTATTCAGCATAATACAGGGTTCCATTATTAGAGAGGTTATTGGATATCGTGTTATCTGTGTGGAATATGCGCGTGGAAAGACTATGAGTTACGCCATTGCTCTTGATGTATTTAATAAAAGGATCGAGGTTGAATAATTTCTGATCCTCAAGAAAAACAGCCCCGGGATAGCCACGGTACAGGCCATCCGAATCGTTGTACCATGCCAGTACCATGTTAGTTTTATTGAGCATACCGTTACCATTAATGCCATAGCTCAAACCACTTATTCTTTTAGATCTGTATCTCAAATTGAAATTAAGTCTGCCCCTGATCTTCACCATGTCATTGTTATGGAAGGTGGGTATGGTATCCTCGATCAGGAAAGCCTTTCTAAGATCGTCGGGTATCGAATCCGCCTTATGCGGTGGCCCCATGTATCCCTGGTCCAGGTTAAAATTGCCACCTATAACAAGGTCAATGTTATCTTTAATAATGCGTGAATGAAGAAAATTAAGGTTCGTGTACATGGGCAGGGATTTACCATACCAATTTTCCGCGGGTGCAGGTGGTGCGTTGTAGTAACCTACCGAATAATTAATAATTGTTTTAGGTTTGCGGCGAGGGTAAGCAGAGCGAATATTGATCACCCCACTCAACGCAGATGAGCCATATAATACCGATGATGCACCTTTAATGATCTCGATCTGTTCTATATTCTCAACAGGTATATAGTTCCACTCAGGCCTTCCCGCGTCGCCACTTAGAAGCGGAATACCATCTACCACTATCGCTACCCTGCTGCCAACACCAAAAGTAAAGCCGCTGCCTCCTCTTATCTGGGGATCGTTATCAATGATCGTCAGTCCCGGAGTTTGCTCCAGCGCTGTTTCTATCGTTGTTGTATTACGGCTATTAATGATGCCAGGTTTCAGTACTTCCATTGACACCGTAAGTTCCTCTAGCTTTTGATCAAACTTACCGGATGATACTACTACAGTTTCCAGGAGTTTACTCACGCGTTCCAGGCTAATATCTTTCCCGGTTATAGCATCGATGCTGATATGTACCGTAAAAGTATCTGGAGTTAGTCCTGTGTATGTGCAAACAAGTTTATTGTCCCCGGTATCGAGCACTATAGAATACACTCCGTCAATATCGGAAACAGTACCCTTTGCGGGATTACTTATCAATTGAATGCTAGCGCCGGGTACCAGCTCGTTAGATGTAGTACTGGTTACCTTACCTTTCAGCACACCTGTTTGTGCGGAAGAAATGGCAAATGAAAATATCGACAGTAAAAAGAATAAGATCCGTGCTCTTAAAGCCATTATATAAAAATAAAACCCCGGTTATAGAAAGAACCAGGGCTTATGAATATTAAATAACATTTAGTCAACAAAAAACTTCCCGCTCCTTGATTCGCCATTGCTGTATATATGATACAGGTAAATCCCGCTGTTATATTGTGTCATGTCGAAGGAATGCAGGTTGTTACATTGGATGGTTTCAGAAAGGATCTTCCTGCCGCTGAGATCATAAACAGATACAGTGGACAAATTATTATTCCTGTTCATGAAATCAACATAGAATATCTTGTTATAAGAATATGCTTTGACATTGTTTTGCAATGAAGTAACATTATTTACTGACTGCGGAGGAGGATTGTAGATCATCGTAAGATCATCTACCCACATTATGCTACCTGCAGTATCCATAAGCTGGTTTTTTGAAGAAGTTATGTTAATCATCACATAATCCGGAGTGTCGGTTGCATTTACATAAGTAAATGGCACACTGAAACGTGTCCAGTTACTTACACTTGATGCAGGAGTGGTAAATTCTCCAACACCCACTTTGTTCATTGAAGAATCAGGATGGTTGCCGTTCACCGGTACTTCAGGATCGTAATAGTTACCTACATGCAGTATTGTCTTTACAGTACCCATATCGCTGCTGGCCGTGGGCGCTTGTGTATATTTGTACCAGCCAACTATACTATCGGGGCGTGCATGAAAAGGCATACGCCTGATGTCGGCGGCATCGCTGTAATTAATTGTACCAATATAGCCTGTATGTTTATCAGAAGAAGGTGCATTGATAACGCCTGTGGTTACATTGCCATTCACTACCGCTATGATAAAATTTGTGGTCTCTACCCGCACGGCGGTTGCTCCTCCGTGAAAAATAGCATTGTCTTTAAAGCATGTCTGTGGTCCAAGGCGGGCTGTGGTGGAACCTGATTCATTTGAATACCAATGATTAGGCTCATGCGACACCTTAGAAGCAGGGGTTGGCGGACTAGGGTTTCCACCCCAATCTTCAAAACCGGGATTTGTTATTTGTGTTTGAGCCAATGCGGTGATGCCAAAAGCTACAGACAGAATAGAAGTAAAAATTGCTTTCATATTATTAAATTGTTTGTTTCAATTAAATACGGTTATAAAAATAGCTAAAAATCCTACAAATCAAGGGTTTTATGCATAAAACTGTGGTACGATTTAATTTTACATTTTCGCATCCTTTACTATCCGGTCAAGGCTCTCCTGCGCGAGCGGGTGGTAATTACCTCTATACTTTTGATACCATGCCTTGGCTAAGTCCGGGTTTCGTTTCATTAAGGTCATATACAAGGGCTCAATAAATTTCCTTCTTCCCACTGTACTTAAGAACTTTTCCATTGCTATCATTGCCGGCTTATGATCAGCCTTACATTTTAAGACTACCACGAACCACGCAAATATCACCTCACTATTCCCCGAATTAGAAAAATGAAAATCCTCGTCCAATTTCCTCACCATGTCTATCGAAATGGTGTCAGGCATCTTATGCAAAAACTCCAGCCATTCAAATGTGCTCCATTCTTTGGTGTTCATATTTTTGCCATAAAAATTATGCCCGTATAATGCCGCTACAGAATCGACCTTTTTAAATCGTTCAGGGCTTACACGCGGACAGTTAGCGGGTACGCCGGGACCATATACCCATGCGTTAATGTCTATATTCTTATACAAAGCACTATCGCCATGCAACAGGTTGGCATCCAGGTAAGAAAGGAATTTCTCAGTGGTTATTGTTTTAAAGGCATGCTCATCAAAATATTTTCTCAGGAACGTATCAAACTTTTCACGGCCAACGGTATGCTCAATCAGTTTGAGAAAATGGCAACCCTTTTCATATGGTATATCGGTAAGTCCGTCATCGGGATCCCGGCCTTTGAGATCCAGCTTAAGCCAGGTGTCCCTTTCTTTACCATCTTTTTCCAGGTCATTTACATTTGAAACAAAGGTTTGGTAACCCAATTCCCAGGACATGTCAACAAAACTCTTGCCCATCATTTCTTCGGTAATACGCCTTTCAAAGTAATTGGTAAAGCCTTCATTCAGCCAGAAGTCATCCCATGTAGCGTTGGTTACCAGGTTCCCACTCCAGCTATGCGCCAGCTCATGTGCCACAAGATCTACCAGCGAGCGGTCGCCTGCTATAATAGTAGGTGTTGCAAATGTAAGCCTTGGGTTTTCCATGCCTCCTATGGGGAAACCCGGCGGCAATACTATTACATCATACCTTCCCCACCTGTATGGACCATAAAGCTTTTCGGCAGCTGTTACCATTTTGCCAACATCTTCAAACTCGTAGCGCGCCTTATCGATCATAGCAGGTTCGGCATATACGCCTGTGCGGCTGTCGATACTTTTGAATTCGATATCGCCCACAGCCAGTGCCATCAAATAAGCCGGCACAGGTATCTCCATCTTAAAATGATACACACCGCTATCACTCAATTTCTGCGGATTCTCCGCACTCATTAATGCCATTGCGCCTTTAGGCACGGTTACCCTTGCATCATATGTATATCGTATCCCCGGTCCGTCTGCACAGGGTATCCAGGAACGAGCATAAATAGATTCAGATTGCGTAAAAAGAAAAGAGTGTTTCTTGCCTGCTGTCTGCTGAGGGTCCAGCCATTGCAAGGCCCTTGCGTTCTTCCCGGTTTTATAATAAATAGCTACTTCCTTGCTTTCTTTGCTAACCGGGATGTTCAATCTACTGCCAAGGAATTTTATCATGCTGTCCAGTGAATGCTGCACCTTCTTTCCGTCAACTACTACACTGTCAATAGTAAGATCATAAGTGTCAAGCTTCAGCACACTTGCATTGTCTCTGTTTTCGATTGCCCATGTTGCTTTACCGCTGATGGTTTTGTTCTCAAAGTCCACTTTTATGTCTAGTGCAAGATGTTTCATCATCACACTATCAGCGTTAGAAAGGGTATGTACGTCTTTTGAAACAATAGGTGCAGAAGATGTTCTATTATCTCCTTCTTTCGGCGAATTATTACAGGAATTAAATGCGGCCAAAAGCGCTGCGGTAAGACAAATATTTTTCAGCATTGATTTATGCGGTTTATTTTAAAAGAACATAAATGTAAAAAGAATAGCATCATTAGTCACCGCTCGTTTTCATGGCCTCCCATTTTGTACCAGCATAACTATCCCAGACCAACCATAGCAATACGCCAGACAAGCTCATAAATACAAAGCGTAGCCAGGGCAATACAGTTGCTGCAAAGTAATGCCCGAAGCCCAGGCCGCCAATAATGGCCATGGTGAGGAATAATCTAATAGTGGTTTTGCCACCGGCATTTTTCATATGCTCGGGCGTAGAGAATGGGAACTGCCTATACCCCACCCTTAGGACTATCAACGAAAACAAGCTGACGTTCATCAGGGCCAGCAAAAGATCAGGTATAACACCGGCACCCCAGATATAGATCACGAAGGCCGAAATAGCCAGGTAGAAAGGCAAAAAATATTTTACCCAGACAGCTTTGAACGCACCTATCATAATGCTGCCCGGTTTATTGATGGGCGAGGCGTAGTACACCCATGCTGCTTTGTACTGTTCTGAAAGCGTTACAAATGTGATAGCCTGCGATAGTACAAAACCGCTCATATAGAGCAGTATGAACAATCGCGATTTTTTTTCCGGCAGCTGCTGAAAAGATTCTGCAAGTGATCCGTCCTTTTGTATAAACATAAATACAAAATATATCGGCACATACGCAAATGTTGGGTATATCTTCATTTTAAATGACCTGCTGCGCGAAGTCTGCAACCAGGTTATCAGGAAGCCTGCTTTTACTGTATCGTTCCGGTTCAGCAGATCTGCGTACTTGCTGTATAAAGGTTTGCCTTTGGTTTTACGTGATACCTGGCTTCTATTTTCAGTTACGCCTGCGCTGTCAACAGCACTTATTCTTGCCGCAAAACTGGGTGCAAGCCATTTTACGGTAAGCCATAAGCAGACAAGAGGTAACACTATTGCCAGCACGCTTAGCCATTTTACCGCGCCTGCCGTTCCCGGTATTATCCAGAACCAAAAAGACGCCAGCCAATATGATGGAAAGAACTTAGCAGCAGGATATAGAAACACATTCATGTTTTCTATGTCGGCTGTGTTCAACATGCGTGGCAGTATGTAGTACATACCAAAAATGACGATCGAAAAAATTATCTGGAAGTAGTTGATAACTTCTTTGAATTTTTCAGGTTTGACAAGTTTCAGTATCAGCAGGTAGCAGGCATTCACCAGGAAGAGCGCCATGAATACCATTAAGATCAAGGGCAAGGGAAACAGCAATGCCGATTGCCATCCATCCCTGATGCCTAAAGTTATCCATCCGGGCAGTGACATGGGTATCACTACCCTAAGCAAGTAAATGAAAGTGTGTAGCGTACGGGACAGGAAAATAGTCTTGTCGTTCACGGGCCTGGGGAGCAATACATATTTGTCTTTCGCATCAAAAAGCATATTGGAAAAATCGGTGATGAGCGAAAAGGTAAGCAGGAACAGGAAGGCAGTGAAATACATGAACAGGGATGTTACTCTGTCTTTAAATGCCAGGAGTACAAATATATATATCAACCCGGTTATCAAGGAGAAAAACATGTTCAGCCATGTGGCATGCTTCATTTCTTTTTTATTCTGTCTTTGCCTCCCAAAGCTCAATGGCCTTCGGTCATCCATCTTCAGCTTAGTTGCCAGGATGATCTCCAGTTGTTCCACATCAGCACCCATAGAGCGGAAGATGCCCTTAAACAGCATCACAAACTTCAGTAGTATCTTGTTCATGCCTGTTGCTTATTGTTCATTATGTTTATCCTGGAATACAGAGGCGAAAGCTCCCGCCTGGCTACCTATATTTTCATTATTTGTAAGTCTTGAGAATATTTGCTCCAGCGTTTCACTATCATTTTTCTTAAGTTCGTTCACAGTACCGTCAGCAATGATGTTACCATTGTCAATAAGCACTATCCTGTCCGACACTTTTTCCACAACGTCCATCATATGCGAACAGTAAAAGATAGTCTTGCCTTCCTGCTTCAATACCTGCAGTAGTTCTTTTACCATTATCACGGCATTTGCATCCAGTCCCGACAAAGGTTCATCCAATATCACTATCGCCGGGTTGTGCATCAGTCCCGATGTGATCAGGACTTTCTGCCTCATACCTTTCGAGAAGCTATCCATGCGTTGGTCCATGTTGCCCAACAGGCCAAAGGTTTCCAGCATACGTGTACCTCGGTCCTCTATGACGGCATCGGAAAGTTGATACAGTTTCCCTATAAAGTTCAGGTATTCTCGCGGAGTCAACAGGTCATACAGCTCTGCCAATTCCGGTATATACCCTATCATCTTCTTTACTTCCAGCACATGGTCGTGCAGGTTCATACCAGCAATGCTTACATCGCCTGTATAATCCTGTATAATGCCCGTGATGATCTTTACAGTAGTCGACTTACCTGCCCCATTAGGCCCTATATAGCCTATGATACTGCCGGGGTATATATCCAGGTTAATATTATTGAGCACTGTCTTATCGCCATATCGCTTGCTGAGCTTGCTGATCCGGATGATTGGTTCCATATTGTAAAAGTAAAATTCCCCCGTCACTAAACGTACGGGGGAATATAAAATATTTGTTTGCAGTTATTCCATTATAAGCTTGAAGGCATGCGTCCAGCTGTTATTCATAAAGCCGGGTATACACCACAACATGCATAAAGGTTCTATCGCCCTCGCACTCGACACTTTTCCCATGTCGGCTACATCCCAGCCAAATTGCTCCAATATACCGGTTGTTTCTTTTTTTGCAGCATCGTTATTGCCGCATATGAACATGGTAGGCTGGCCTTGCTTGTATTCCGGGTTCACCATTACTGCATTGCCCACACTGTTAAATGCCTTCACAAAATGCACAGCGGGGAAACGCTCCTGCAGTATCTCCATTAATGATTCGTCGAGTGAGGTGAAATATTTCAACACCCCATCCTGCGGCGGTGCATCCGCAATAGGATTTGTGGTATCTATGACGGTTTTCCCATCCAGGTTCTGCGGACCCGCAAGATCTATTACGTCCGCGGCGATACTTCCTTTCACAGCCAGCACTAATATATCGCCATATTTTGCGGCTGCTTCAAAGCTACCAACACTTGCACTTTCCCCTGCATGCGCCTTCCATTCCGACAGTTTGTCGGCATTGCGTGTACCCAGCATAACAGAGTAGCCATGTTTTATGAAGCCATTGCCCAATGCTTTCGCAACAGCACCGCTTCCCAGTATCCCTATCTTTTTCATGTGCATATAGTTTTGTCGCATCAAAATAAAGGCAAAACCCCATGTAAAAAAGAAAAAGTACCTTAATTTTTCTTATAGCTGCATAGCAATAAAAAATCAGGTAACTATACCCCCAGCTTATTGCGTAAACCCGAGGGCATACCGTGTTTATTCAGTAAGATCGCGGTAGTTTTATAACGCACATAATTCTTGCTTACGTAGATATAGCCTTTATAGTCGTTTTTCACGCCCCATGAGTTCTTAACTATATAATATTCATTGCCTTTTTGGTCTTTTGCAAGGCCTACTATATGCATACCATGGTCATCGGTGGTCTCGTAATTATCAAACGCTTCCTGGCGGCTTTCAGGGGTTATGACACGTTCTTCCTTCGGCCCGTCGAAAAGTGCTTTTTGTTCATCTTCGTCCATATCGTCCCAATCCTTTTCTGGCACAAAAGCCACACCATTCTTCCAGCTAAAGTATTTCTCGCTTACATCTGCTGCCCATGCTACTGTATATCCATTGCGTAATGCATGATCAATAGTGCCGGTAAGGTCGCCGAACTTCACATTGTATATCTTATCAAAGCTCCAGTTATCGGGCACCATGAACATTGTCTTTTGGTAATAAGGTTTGTCCGTAAAAGAGGATATCTCCACATAATCTGCCGGGTTAAGGCCAACAACCTCTTTTGCAAAGCTCTTAGCCGTGTAGCGCTTGCCGTTATAGCTAAACGATTCAGGCACAGGGCCCAGATAGGCATCCAGCACCGCATCAAATGCCTTTTTCCAGCTGGTGGTGAGCTTGCCGTTCTTATTACTCACTATTGCATCCAGCATGCCCTTCAGCACAGCCTGCAGCTCACCAAATTTATTTTTCTTGGTACCGTAATGCAAGCCGCTATAAGCTTCCTGTGGCATAACTCCATATTTAGCATACATGTTTATCACATCATGGCACTCGCCCCCGTCACCCCATGATAAGGCACCGTGCATTTTTACGTAATTGTCAGCTTTGTCTTCGTAGACCATGCGCGCTGTGAATATCTCCGCGAGGTCTACTTTCGGCCTGCCTTTGCGTATCATTTCACTTTCCAGGAATGAATTCGTCGAATAGCTCCAGCAGGTGCCTGAGCTTGCCTGGTTCTTTACACTGGTATTTTCTATATTAATGATATCGGTAAAAATGAACTTCTTTTTTGCATCATCGCTCTTATTTGTCTCCAGTTTTTTGACGAGGTCGTCCTGCGCTGATGCAAATAATGGTAATGCAACAGCCAAAAGCATTATTAACTTTTTCATTTTTTGTATTTACTTATTTAAGATTGGAAGCGCTAAAAGTAACAAATAATTCATTTACCTCCCGACAAATGCCGGGGGATTTTTAGCGGTAAAGTGTAGCCATTATCCTCTGCCTGTCTAATGAAGGTCGACCTGGTAAAGCAGGGTTCGCTCGCCGTCCTTTACACCGTAAAGCTTTGCATCGCTAACTACGAATGAAGTAAACATACCCATCAGTATTTCGGATAACCTCAGATCGAGCTCCTCATGGTACAGCTCATCTTTGTCGTCCTGCGTAGCAAGACTGTTATAGTAGTCCTGGTAAGCGGTATTTTGCTCCAGGTCCTTATCTATACCAGCCAGTAAGGCAGCTAACATAGGCGAGGCCTCGCCCAGCCCGAAGTCAAACAGCATTTCCAGCAGGGTATCTTCGTCCTTAAAGGCTTGATTTTTTATGAACATAGTACAAAACTAAGCGGAATAGCATTTAAAAGGCTACCCGGCCTTTTGCGGATATAATTTTATGAAATCTAACGTACTCTAAACCAACACTTTTTGGGTCCGGAAGTCTTAAAAATGATTAAACGCACCTTATTTTATTATGAAATCATGAAAGTTTGTTTTAAATTAACATTCCGATACCATGAAACAGTACAGTATTAAACTACTGTGAATAAAACTTACATACATTAAGTACCCCTTTTTGTACCGTGAATGAATATGTTTTTTTAATGTACCAAAAAACAAAAACTGCATGGAAAATCTGTACCAAAAACTAGATGAGATCGTTAAGTTCTTTACAACTGATACACTTGCCGGTTTGCCTCAAAAAGTGGGCAAATTCACTTGCATTCCTTTAATGGCTCCAAATATGGAACATGCAGGATACCTGGTGACAAAAGGGACAGAAATGCACTTTTAGCCTGCGGCTTCCATCAGTAAGATTATCAGTGCGGCAAATGCCGGAAAGGAAAGCCTCCTTGAGGAGCGCTGGTATGAAAAGCAAGCGCTTTGCCTTAACTGATCCTTGATCGTACTACATTCTTCAAATATCCCTGCTTCGGGGATATTTTCATTATGGCTGGCATCCGGGAAATTATTACTTTTAAATTATGCCCTCAACTATACAGATCAGGACAGCGCAAGAAAAAGATCTTCCTGCCATTGTGGCTATACATAACCAGGCCATACTGCGCCCGTATACTAATGCATACACAGAGCTCTTTAAGCCGGAAGACCGGCTGGCCTGGTTTGAACAACACAGCGGCAATTGTCCCATATTTGTGGCGATCGAAGAGGATGAAGTAACAGGATGGTTGTCTGTAGGCCCTTATCGCTCAGGCAGGGCTGCCTTAAGTCACACAAAAGAAGTAAGTTATTATGTTCACGAGGCGCATCAAAAAAAAGGCATCGCTACCCTATTATTGCATCATGCCATGAACAGCATTAACGAGCTGGATACAAAAGTATACATTGCCGTAGTACTTGATAAGAACATACCAAGCATTAAACTTTTAGAAAAGAACCGCTTTAAGTTATGGGGGCACCTGCCCGGTGTCGCCTACTTCAATGATGTGCCCTGCGGGCATTACTATTTTGGTTGGCAGCCGGAATAAAAAAACTCACAGGATGGGTTGTCCTGCGAGTTTTTCTAGTAAAATGAGATACTATCTTAGCAATGTGACATTGCCTTGCTTAGTGAATACCTTCCCCGCATTGGTGACTGCTTCCACTACGTAAACATATACACCAAACGGCTGTGGCTTGCCTTTATAGGTGCCATCCCAACCTTTGTCTATGTCCTTGCCTTCATACACCATTATACCCCAGCGATCATATATACGGAAGTATTTCAAGCTGGCAATACCACGTTTCACCATCTTGAATTCTCTGTTTTCACCACTACCCGGGGTGAAAGCATTTGGTATGTCAACTACCGATGTTGGGTCAACAAAGATGTCTATTGAATCCGTTGTTTTGCATCCCAACTCTGTTGTGCCCTGCACTATGTAACGTGTATCCACCTCAGGTCTTGCAAGCGGGTTTGCAATATTGTCGGCACTCAGGCCTGATGGCGGGAACCAACTAAAGTACAGGCAATTACCCTGCGGGCTTAATTGATAAGATTCGCCCGGGTATATCCGCACGCTGTCAGGCAGTGAGATAATGGCATTCGACGCGATCGTTACCTTGACATATCCTGTATGCACGCAGCCGATGGTGTCTATTGCAGTAGCTGTATAAACAAAATCCACATCAGGTTTTACTACCGGGTCAGCAGTTTTTTCATTTTTTATCCACCACTGCGGCGACCATTGATATACGAAGGACGGATCGCCATATGCGTGCAACCGGGCACTGTCACCAGGACAGATCGTCACACCCTTTGAGACCGGCAGCGGCTGGTTGGTTTGGACGAAAGCATAGATATCTTTGGTCACCGAGTCAGAACAGAAACCATTACTTACCACCAGGCTAACCGGGTAAGTGCCCGTGAAGTAATATATATGCAGCGGGTTTTGTACAAATGTCTCAAGAGGAGAACCGTCGCCAAAATCCCAGGCCAGGCTTTCGGTACCATTAATGACAGAACTGTCGGTAAGGTTTAAACTATCCCTGCCGCAACCAAGCACAAGGTCATAACCAAAGTTGGCTATAACACCGGGATTTATTCTTACTACTTGCGGTGCACGATCACTTTCACATCCGTCTACCGTTTGTGTTACGTACCAGACGACTGTACCAAATGTATCGACAGACGGCAGCGGAGAAACATAAGTTCCTGGTACGCCCGTTGGTGTGGTGTACCATTGTAACGAATCGCCTTGTGCCAGCAAGTGCACCACGTCGGCAGTACGGTACTGGCAGTAAGTGTAAGATGTAACTACGGGGTACAGCGGCTTCGGTTTAATGGTCACCGTCACGGGTACGCGCACACTTTCACAACCCGCAGGTGTAACGTCCGACACATACCAGGTAAATGTACCCGTTGTTGTTGTAACCGGTGTGGGTGGTGTTAATGTGAAGGTCCCCCCGGTGGGTAGGTCCCACCATCTTACTACGTCGCCCGGTGTGGAAGGTGTAGCGGTCAATGGCACTGAAGAGCTAAACTGGCAAAAAGCCGTATTACCGGGTGTGGGTGGCGGTGTGGGTGGCGGCTGGCTAATGGTAACCGGGTAAGAAATAAAACAACCTTGGTTGTCGTTTATGTTAACAGTGTAAGTTCCCGCGCAGAGATTGCCGGCTGTAGCAGCGTTACCCCCTGTTGGCAGCCAGGAATAAGTATATGGCGGCACCCCTGAGGCCGGCGTAACGGTGGCCGTCCCATCACAGTAGCCATTACATTCAGGGTCTGTCTGCGTATTTGTTGCAGTAAAACCTCCCGGCCCTATTGCAATTGTAACAACCGCGTTACTTGAGCTGCATCCGTCATGAACGGTCACAGTATATGTGCCGGGGCAAAGGTTCGTCGCTGTCGCGGAGTTGCCTCCCGTTGGCGCCCATGAATAAACATATGGTGGTGTACCACCTGTAACGCTGGCGGTCGCAGTACCATTGCAAAGCGTACATATTGTGGGCGTATTCGAAGTGGTGATCGTTATGGGTGGCGGCGGATTAGCCTGGCAGTTACAGCAGGTAGTTTGAAAATATAAGCCGGCAAATACAAAATTGAAGCAATCCTGTCCATTACTGTTCAGGTGAAATGGAACAGTGGTTTGTGCAGCAGTAAGCGTTGTGCCTATCTGTAAATAGTTCCACCAGTTAAATGTATATGGTACAGGAGTATTATTAAATGCAATGGTCTCGTCATTGTATTGGATATCTCCAATCGACATGAAGGCGACGGCATTTGTTGGGGTTCCGCAAGGCGCGGGATATGTCATTGTATACGTTTGGTCCGTTCCTGTTGTTCCATTGCCAACAAGGGAACCGTCATCAATATGTATATTTCCCTCCCAAAGCTGAGTCGGGTCGG